>SWCD01011610.1_pt1 | contig 296649 bp, 312 predicted proteins | sample 4693011 | NCBI WGS metagenome assembly SWCD01 (sample SAMN10267278, study PRJNA491770) | bioreactor metagenome | isolation source: DHS bioreactor inoculated with marine | place: Japan: Omine Ridge, Nankai Trough
AAAAAAAGCCAGAGATTTACTGAAATATGTTTCAAATAAAGATTTTAGAGTTATGCAAGGGAACCATAGGCATTTTGAAGAAAATGAAAATTTTATACCAACAGTTCCTATGGAATGGCAAACTAAAAAAGATGGTTCACAAAAATACAAAAACACAGAACAATACTCTTTTACAAACTACCAAGATAAGGAAGTAGCATTAAAAGCTTTCAACCAAACAATAGCACTTTATTCAGAAGCAAAAAAATACCCTTTTGACTTCCAATACAGAGTGGAAAAAGACATATTTAACACTTACTGGTTTTTAACTGCACTTATTCAAGATTTAGAAAAAAAGGAATTCTACCTTTTTGAGAAAAGTGAATATTACAACCCTGAGAAGCCATCTAAAAAACAATTGAAATACTTTCTTCAATTTTTACGACTAGAATACAAAATCAAAGCCTCTCACGATGAAAAACAACTAATAGACAACTTATAAAGTACCAACATAATTTAAAAAATTTAATTTTGATGGTTAGACATCATATATGCTTTTCCCATAAACTTTCGTCATAACAACTCAAATAACCTCATAAAGGATTACAGTTATGGCAAAAGAAAACTACAGACCAAAAGAAGCCGCTACATATCTCGGAGTAAGTCTTCCAACAGTATGGCGATACATCAAAGCTGGCAAACTTACAGCTCATAAACTAAGCGACAGAGTAACCGTCATTCACCGCCTTGAGCTTGAAAAACTAGCTCATATAAGTCACTAGGTAAAACTATGGAACTCTATCCACACCAGGTGAAAGTGTCTCAACAGATACAAGAGAAAATCAGCACTTTATCGTTAGCGATTCTACAAGCACCAGAAAGAAGCGGTAAAACACTAGCCACTATAAATGCCATTGAGAACATCGATGAGGTAAAACAAGTCTTATGGATTACAAAAAAAGCCGCTATAGATGGTATCAAAGGTGATTTACAACTATATGCTGCACAAAAGAGCTATACAGTTATCAACTATGAGAGCATCCATAAGCTAGAGGATGATTTTGACCTCATCGTACTCGATGAATTTCATTATGCGATTAGCTCCTATCCAAAAACACCAGCAAAAGCAAAAATAATCCGTGATAAATGGCTGCATGTACCAAAGATACTAATATCAGCTACACCAGCACCAGAGAGCGGCTCACAATGGTTCCATCCCTTATGGTTATGTGCTGCACATCCATTTAGTGAAGAGAAGAGCTTTTACAAGTGGGCAAGAAAAGGATATGTACAGATAAAGCAAAGGCATATCTTTGGAAGAGTTATCAATGATTACTCAAATGCGAGAAGTCAAATACTCAATGAGGTAAAAGAGTATCTCATTCAATTAGATAGAAGTGATTTAGGCTTTAAGTATGAGCCTAAGATTGTACCCCATTATGTACCCCTTAGTAATCACACACAGACTCATCTTAGAAAGTTTAAAGCAGCTCGTGTTATTGACGACTACTTTGCAGATACACCGCTCAAACTCATCAATGGTTTGTATCAGCTCGAATGTGGAGCGGTTAAGATTGGTGAAGAGTATAGAGATATGGGAAACAGAGAGTATGTAAACTACATTAAACAAGTGTGGGGAGATACAAAAGAGATTGCCATTATGACACGATGGGTAGGGCAAAGAATACTATTTGAACAAGAGTTTAAAAATGCTCTTATCTTAAGTTCTCATTCTCATGCGGAGGGAGTAGAACTATCTCATATTGAGCACCTCATCATTGCATCTATGGACTATAGCACTGCAAGGTTTCAGCAACGCAATGCACGTCAAGCATCAGCGAAAAGAAAGACACCAATCAATGTAAATATATTAATGACGAAAGGCTGGGTATCAGAGGCAGTATTCCAAGCTGTATCAGAAAAACATCAAGACTTTAAAGCTCGTATGTTTTTGGGAGATGTCCAGTAGTTACTGGAATAACTTATCAATGAGAGGTAACTTTAATACATTTGTACAAGACTCAAAGCATCTTTTAGATTTGCTAAACAAAGGAGATATTGATCACTACGAGTTCACTTTATTAATGATACTTCTTAATCAAACAATAGGTTTTAAAAAACAAAGCGATGGAATTAGTTTATCACAATGGGTGAAACGATCTGGCCTTAGTAAAGACAAAGTTTTAAAAACATTAGAAAGATTGCAAGGAAAAAAAATTATAAAGAAAAAGAAACAAAACTCCAACACAAAGGGGAATCATTATAGTAGATATTGGCTTACCCTTGTCCGTGTGGCAGACAAGGCTTGTCCGTCAGACATACAAGGGCTTGTCCGTGTGGCAGACACACAAGTAATTAATAATACAAGTAAAGAGAGAGAGGGAAATTTATTTTTTTCTAAAAAGATAACTGATGCATATATAGATCATATTATAAAAACTGAACAAATTAGAAACAAATCAGGTTTTAAAATAAAAGTGAAACGACAAGTAGAAAATAGAGATTGCCATACTCTTGAAGCCATAAGTGAGTGGCTACCTACATATGAAGTTCAACATCTAATGAGGGAGTACATAGGTATGAAATACTTAGTTATTGCCAATAACAAAGAGATTATTGGAGATGTAAATGGTATTTCATGGGATGGCAGCTACTACATAGTAAGCATTGGTAATTTTAATATTAAATTTAACTCTTCAGAAGCTATTAGCTCATCTCTAAAGGAATATCATGATTGAACAACAAATACAAAAGAAGATTACTGATTATTTAAAGAGTATTGGTGCTTATACAGTCAAAACAATAGTAACTAATAGTTCAGGTACTCCTGACATACTTTCGAGCTTTAAAGGGCACTTTATAGCCATAGAAGTAAAAGCAGCTAAAGGGAGAGTATCAGAGCTTCAAAAATGGCACTTAGAACAGATAAGAAAGAGTGGAGGTGTAGCATTTGTGGCAAAGTCAGTTGATGAGGTAAAACTAGGATTATTCAAAGCCGGATTAATTGAAGAGCACTAAGGTGCTTTTTGATCAGTCCGGCCGGCTGATAAAAACTGTAAAGGAATTATATCATGACTAATCAAGAATATCATGGGGCACAAGGAGTAAGTTCAAGTGATTTTAGACTTTTAGAGCGATCACCACTGCACTTACACTATAAACAACACTTCAAACTAAGTGGTAGCACTTTAGACTTTGGAAGTGCACTACATAAATCAGTATTAGAACCGGAAAGCTTTTGTGAAGAGTTCGCAATAGCTCCAGATGCTCCACGAAATACTAAAGCGGGCAAAGATGCTTACGCACAGTTCCAAGAAAGCTTAGGAGATAAAACAGCCTTAACCTCAATAGAGTATGAGCAAATAGAGTTAATGTCAAAAAATGTTCTTGCAATAGCAGGAGGATTACTAAAAGGTGGAGAGGCTGAAACATCACACTTCGCCACCCATGAAAATGGAATAGTGTGCAAATGTAGACCAGATTATTACATAGAGGAAAAAGGTCTTATAGTTGATCTAAAGACAACTAAGGACAGTAGTGAATATGGTTTTAAAAAGTCCATCTTTGAGTATAGATACCATCGTCAAGCTGCATGGTATATCGATACACTCAGACTCAATGGCAAAAAAGCTGACCGTTTTATATTTATTACGGTAGAGAAGACATCACCATACATGGTGAGTATCTACGAGCTAGACAAAGTAGCAATACAAAGAGGTCGAGAAGATTATCAACGACTATTAAATGAGTACGTGAACTTTATCAAGACAGGCAAAGCACGAGTAGTAAAGCCTATCGGTTTACCGGAATGGGCAATAGAACAAGAAGAACTTGAAACATACTAAGGAAACATTATGAACAATACGAACCTACCAACACATACGGCACCAACACAATCACAAGGGATACTCACACCGTTTGCAGACCTCAACAGCTTTGAGAGTGCACAAAGAATGGCAAAAGCATTAGCAACATCGGACCTGGTGCCTAAACAGTTTAGTGGCAATATAGGAAACACACTACTCGCTTTAGAGATGAGCAACCGTCTTAATATGCCGGTATTTAGTGTACTACAAAACTTACATGTGATACATGGTAAACCAAGCTTTAGTGCATCGTTCATGATTGCACTTGTAAACTCTTCAAAGAGATTTGATACACCTTTACTCTTTGAGTATAACAAGGACAAGACATCATGCTTTGCATATGCGATGATAGGAGAGCAGAAAGTAACTGGCTCAACTGTAACAATGCAAATGGCACAGCAAGAGGGATGGCTCAACAAAAATGGCTCAAAATGGCAAACTATGCCGGAGTTAATGCTTCAGTATAGAGCAGGTGCATTTTTTGCAAGAGCATATGTTCCTGACCTTTTAATGGGTATGCAGTCACAAGAAGAAGTACTAGATGTTGAGGTTGAGGTAGTTGAAGATAATCAAAGTGATGATATTAATGACATGGTGCTACCAAGTGTAGAGGAATAGTACATAGGAGGGGGGGGGAGTTAAATCCTTTAGAATCGCTCGGGCCATACACCGACACCCCTCTTTACTTTTTAAAAAAACAACATTTCAAGGGGTACCCTTTATGAATTTAGAGCAAGTGAAAATCGATGTTGAAAGCGGTGCTTTAAGTAATGTTAAAGTCGCTAAGCTACATGGTTGTAGTGAGGCACATATCAGAAACTTAATCAAAAAGCATGGTTGGAATAGCCCTCGCATACGAAGTAATGACAATTCGCATATCAAGCCTACTCTTGCCATGCAAGGCGACCTCATCGATATTATAGCTGTTCGTAAGTTTGAAGAGATAAAAGAGGAACTAAAGGAGTACCTTACAAAGTCAGATGAGATGCTTTTAATTACACTCGCCAATAACTATTCAAGATACATAAAACTTGAACAAGAAGTAGCCAAAGAGGGAGAAGTAATCATTAGTCAAAAAGGTGCTCCATATCTTAATCCAAGATTCAATGCTTTACAATCAGCTGCTAAAACACTTACTACACTAGGTAAAGAGTTTGGATTATCTATAGCAAGCCGTAAGCGAGCAAAAATAGATCGCAAAGATGAAGAAGATGGAGATAGTTTATTCAATATGAACTTTGATAACTATGATGATATTGATGTATAGTTTTTAAGCGGAAGGGGTACAAATTATGATAATGATTATAACAATCTAATCATTGTCACACACATTCTCTTTTATAATTTGCTTTAGCTCTTTGCACTTTTTATTCTCTATGTAGAGACTTAGCCATGATTCTACCCAATAAGGATAATCTCGGCCATTAGTACCCCAATTGTTTACACTTTGATATGAAGTACCTAATAGCTCACTAAAACCTTTTTTATTTAGGTTGGCTTTTTTCAGTAGTTCGTTAAATTGTTCTTTTTCCATTAAATATGCCTTTTTATATACAAAAGTATATCATATTTAAATATTAATATACATACGAGTATTAATTTAAGCTATTTCTAATATACAAATGTGTACAATTTACTTATATATAAAATACATATGTATTTTAAAAGGAACTAAAATGCATTTACAAACTTACCCGACTTGGAACGAGATAAAAGACGAAGTATCAAAAGAAGACCTTCTTGAAATTATGGAAGCAGCTTTAGAGATAGGTTTAAAAGAGGCTCAAAAAGATTATATCGAAGCTACTTACTACACTTATGAGGAGATAGCATAATGCAACTATCAAAATACAAAGCGGATGAGGTTATCCAGTCCACTCACGGAAAGATATTTAGCTGCGAGTTCATCAAAAAAGATGGGTCCCTTAGAAAAATGATCGCTCGTGTTGGTGTTCATAAAAACCTAAAAGGAGGTAAGAACGGTGCAAGTGGGAAGAACAGCCTAGTTACTGTTTGGGATATGGTGGCCGGAGGGTACAGAATGATTAATCTTTCTACCATCACAGCTTTAAAAGCCAATGGAACAGCTTACGAGGTAATCTAACCTCATCACAAAGGAAGAAATATGCGAATTAAAGTCTTTTTACCCAAAGGGTACAAAATCGTCAATGTGTCGGTAGCTGACGACATTAAACAAATAGCTGAAAAATACCAAAGATGGGAGTATGTATTATGAATAAAGAAAAATTTGAAAATACTTTTCATAGTGAACAGTTTGAAATGGAAGTGTTAGAAAAAATAAAGGGCATTGCTATGCTCATGGATGCAATGCGTGATTCTATTGAAATTGGGAATCATATTTATCATAAAAATGCTATTGAAGTTATCTCTAGCTCTTTGTATGAAACTATAAAAAAAGCAGATGAACACCATATGATAGTTGCAAATCTTGATAATGAATTAGCGAATTTAAAGGAGCAAAAATGAGTTTAAAAGAAATCGATTACAGCAAAACACTAGATAGTGACGAATTAGACAATACTATGGACCACATAAGAGGTGTAGCGGCTATTTTAAACACAATGTATATTTCACTTGGTGGTGGGGGTACAGTTGATAACAATGCTTTTTTAGTTTTAGAAAATACTTGTCACCAGGCATTAAAAGAGTTTGAAGAGATGAAGCCTAAACTTGAATATATGGAGAGGGAGATGAGGTAATTACCTCATCTTAATATGATTTCTTATATTCTTCCTCAACTTTTGTTGCTCCTGCATCTGTTTGTTTATTAAATGCAATTACTACATTGAGCAGCACGATAAATGCGATAAAAAGTGCGCCATAATATAAATACTTCATCTTTAATCCTTTATAGATTTTTATCTTTTGAGTAGTTCGAATTAGCTAACATATCTAAAAACTCTTGACCTCTTTTTGTTAAAAAATAATATTCACTATCCTGCCTTAATAGTCCGCTTGATAACAAAAACTTCAAATAATCATTTAAACTCCAACTATGTAAAGTTTTAAAGTTCTCAAACTTTGTATTATTATAAACATCTTCTATATACTTCTTAGAAATATTAAAATCTTCTGAATTTAGCCCTTCCTCTAAAATTTGTATTTGTGATCCAAAAATAGAACTATATGTTTTTTCAAACCATAATAAGCCTTGACTTGCAGCTAATTGCCTTATCAAGATTTTCACAATTTGATCTTCTAGATCTACTATCACACCCCTATGAGTTAAGTCATTAATGATATGATTTTCGCCTTCTTTGACAATTTCAAAATTTGCACCATAATCTAGTAAATCTTGAATATTCTCTTCTTTAGCTAGTTTATCTATTAGTTGATTTCCACCTTGCCAATTAATAACTTCTAAAAAATTCGTTTCATCATTAAAATCACTCGGAGCATAAAGCACATGTGGTTTTTTAAATAATATGAAAAAAAATGCTATGACTAAAAATGTAGGGAATAGTATTATAAACCAAAGAAAAGTTTCTTGTAATGGCTGAGGAATTAAGCTAATAACAACTGTTCCATTTATTTCAGCTAATCCTGCAAAAATAGCTATTATTGTCAATGGGTTACTTATCTTTTTAAAATCCATCATAAAACCTCTTCTTTCTTCTAAAAACTACAAAGGACAAACTTATCCCACCAAATAGAACAATTATTGAGGCTCGTTTTGAATATTTAGCTTTAACCTTGTATTCCATTTTCTCTTTATATTCTAAGACCTCATCAAATTTGACCCAATAATGCTTTGAAAGGCCAATTAATAAAATCGATGCTAAAAGTGTAATAGGAAGTATATACTTTGCACTTGAATTCCAGAAAATTAAAATCTGTTCTTCAAGCCATAAAAGCATTCTTTTTCTTTTATCCATCTTCGGTTGATTTATTAGGAGAAAGTACATCTTTTAATGTAGCTATTAGTGTCCAATCTTCAACAATCCTTCTTACTGCACCTGATGTGTCTGCTACATCACCACTAATGCCTGCTATCAAACCTGATACATCTTTTACGGAACTTAGAATCTTTACTAGTCCTTGTTTTGTTTCTTCTTTTCGAGAACTCTCAATATCTAATCTGGATACAATAATATTGGCTAGTTTATCCATGTGCTCTGGGTTTGTATTTAAAATAACCATTTCATTAGCAATATCTTGACTTGCAATTTCTAAGTCTTTAAGAATATCTAATCTATTACCAATATAATCAACATGAAATTCGAAAATTTCTGCAATAGTATGCAGCCTACCGCAACTCTCGCATGACACCTCAAAGTCTTTGTCATCGAAATCTTCTTGATATACTGCATCACAATAATCATCCTCGTCTTGATCATTTTCAACTCTATAAACAGGGCATTTTAATTCGTAACTCTTGTTGATACTTTTAGAATGTTCAGAAAGATAACTTAAGAGTTTAATTATATTTTCCTCTCCTATCCCAATAAACGAGTTTAAAATTTCTGGAGAAAAGTAAATATCATCATTTTTTGATTTATGTGTAGATACATAGTTAACAATAGCAAAATGAATAATACAAGAAAGTTCTTGTAGTCCTTCTTGATTACAAAACTGATATAATATTTTTCGTAAGCTCATCCGTAATACCTTGATCTGCTCTTGTTGATATTTTTAATAATTCTTTTCCATAAATTTCAATGGACTCTTTCTTAAATCTCATTTTCATATTCTCTAGCTCTAAAGTGTTGTCTATGCAGCTTTTATAAATATTATCATCTTTAATATTATCCATTGCTTTAGCATAAATAGACTTTACTCTTTTAGTAGATTCTTCTTTGGCTACTGTTCTATTAGGAGTCAACTCGTCTTTTTCTATTAATTCATAAACAGCCTTATCAATTTCTATTGTATCAAAATAAGAACCAATATCTAAACCAAATAGTGTATTTAAGCTGTCTAAGTTCTCATCAAGCTTTTTATACACTTTTGAACCTTCACCAATAGGATCAATTGATATAAGCAAATAATTTGAATCTCTTTCTTTTTCTATAATCATGCTTCTTCTATAAGGAATACTTTTATTTTGTTTATATGCAACTCCATTAATTTCAACATCTACTAAGACATTTTCAGAAGTATAAAACTCTGTACGTATTGTAAAACCATCTCCACTTTGCACTGCGCCTATTATTGTTAAATTAGTATGAATAATGTAACTTGGAGTGTAGTTCTTTGAGACAAAAGCACTCATAAAACCACTGAGATTTACACTATCTTTTAACTTATAAAATCTTTTGTACTTGGTACCATATATATCTGCGATTTTTAAAATGCCTTTGTATTGAATATCACTTAGTTGATCAAAGTTTTTGTCAAATAATTCTTTAGACATCTTGTTATAATCAGTCTTCTTTAGTCTTCTTGTTATTTCTTCTTTTGCAGTCATATGAACTCTTTCTAATATATTTTAATATAATTGTATCATAGAACATCATACATTTTAATACAATATCAAAAACAATAAGGGTATATTTAGGGGTATATTTTTTAATAATGCTATATATAAACCTTAATACAGTAAAATAACGTTCAGCACGTCTCCACCAATCTTCATCAAATTTTTCTTAAACATAAAAGATAACTTTTCTCCTTTAAAGTGCTATAGTGTATAATGTGACTATTATGAATTATACACAACTACTCAGAGAGCACAATTTAAAAGCTACTCCTCAAAGACTAGCTATCACTAACATACTACACTCACGTGGGCATGTAAACATTGAATATTTATATGAAGATATGCTTCACAAGTTTAAGTCAATCTCTCTTGCGACCATCTATAAAAATATAAACCTGATGCTGGAGAACTCTTTTATTCAAGAAGTAAAAATTCCACACTCTAAAAGTGTATTTGAACTTACAAAAGAGGCTCACTCTCATTTAATATGTGACGAATGTGCTTCTATTGAAGATATATCTATAAATTTAAATGCTATACTTAATGAGACTAGTAAGTCTACACAATTCCAAATCACTGCTGCCACTATAGTACTTAGTGGTATATGCACAGAGTGTCAAAAAACTACTAAAGGATAATTATTTTCCTTTAAGTGAGCCTCTGTTATAATTCTTAAAACTACAAAAGGACACAAAATGAAACTAATAACATTAACGATACTTACAACAATGACCCTCAGTGCTTCATCACTGGTAAAAACAGCACAAGACTCTGGACTTCAAGCTATACCAGCGTCTAAGGCTGAGCTCATGAAGCTGATAGACAATCCTAAAAATAATATCACAGATGAAAAAGTAGCACTTGGAAAGCAACTCTATTTCGATCCGAGACTTTCAAAAAGTGGACTCATTAGTTGTAACACATGTCACAACCTCAGCGAAGGTGGAGACGATGGTGTTCCAGCGGCTATAGGCCATAAATGGACTCCAAATCCTCATCATTTAAACTCACCTACAGTATACAATGCAGTATTTTTTGATGCACAGTTTTGGGATGGTCGTGATCCAGACTTAGAAAAACAAGCTCAAGGTCCTATTCAAGCTGCGCCAGAGATGTCAGCATCTAAAGAGCATGTTATAGCAACCGTCACGTCTATGCCAGAATATGTTTCTGCCTTTAAAAAAGCATATGGAAAAGATGTAAAGATTACATTTGAAAAAGTTGCAGACACTATTGCTACATTTGAGAGAACTCTTGTGACTCCATCAGCTTATGATGATTATCTTAATGGTGATGAAAATGCAATGACATCAGCACAGAAAAAAGGTTTAGAAACTTTTATTGAAGTTGGTTGTGCGACATGTCATACTGGTGTTGCAGTTGGACAAAGTATGAACATACTTAATGTGGTAGCAGAGTACAAACATATGAATATTGGAGACTTTAAAGGTGATGCTAACGGTATGGTAAAAGTTCCTACTCTTCGTAATATCACGCAAACAGCTCCTTACTTCCACAATGGTCAAATTTGGAATTTAAAAGAAGCTATACTTGAAATGGGGCGCATTCAACTTGGTATAAAAATTACTGATGCACAGGCTTCATCAATTGAAGAGTTTTTTGGCGCACTTGAAGGGAGAAAACCAGACCTTACGGTACCAATGCTTCCAGCATCTACAGCAACTACGCCAAAACCAGATATGAACTAAGGTTCAACTTACTAATAAGGAAAAAAAATGAATAGAAGAGATGCAATAAAAACAGTTGGGGCAACAGTTGCCCTGGCTGCTGTTTCAGTTCAAGCAAAAGCAGAAGAACCGTACTTTAATCGTCATGAAATGAAACCTGAAAATCCAGCTAAACTTTCAAAAAGTGAGCTGAAACATTCACCACAGATGGAGCTTAAAGCAAGAGATGAAAAAGGTTATACAACTGTTGAAATTACAGTTGGACAACGTGGAATCATTCATCCAAGTACACCAGACCATTGGATAGACTTTATTGAACTCTATGCAGATGGTAAACTTGTTGGGAAAAGTACGCTTGAAGCAGAAATCTCACGTGGGATGGCTCTTTTTGCTGTCAAACTTGATGGTGTGAAAACATTAAAAGCAAAATCTGGATGTAACCTACACGGTATCTGGACAAGTGAGAAAGCTCTTTAGTTTTCTAACAAGCCCCTCTGTGGGCTTAAATACCCTACTACTTACTCTCTATCACACTCTTCCCTAGTAGCTTCTATAATAGATTGTATTTCAATATTGTCAGTTACGGCCTGATTAAGTAGTCTTAATGCTTCATCTGACCTTCCAGTATTACACAGTAAATCTGCTAAGTTGTTAATCGCAAGAGGATGCCCAGGTTTTAAAGCTAAAAGTTTACGATAGCTTTTCTCTGCCTTATTTATATTGTGAACAAGATAATATGCATTCGCCAATGCGAAAAGAATATCTTTGTTCTCTTTCCAACGTACTAAAGCACTTTTATAAGCGACAATAGCCTCTTCTCTCATTCCTATCTTTTCAAAATCGTAAACAGAACTCAAAAATTTCTCCGGTGAAACAGATACGGGAAGTTCTCCAGGCGGAAGAAGTACTACTCCCCACTTTCCACTTCGTTCCCATAATGCCCCAAAGGTTTCTATTGACAATGCTTCATTTGCACTACTTGAGAAATGCATCAAAACCTTTCGTTCTTCTGAATCATATCCTATAACTGGCGCATAATGCCAAAGTGGATACCAAGAGAAACTACGGTTAACTAGTACTATTACCGGGTGACTCTCTACTAATTCAGAAAAAAGAGCATCATAACTTGGTTCCAATGGATAAGCAACTAGACCATTTTCTCGTGCTGCGGCAATGAGTTCGACCTGCAAGGTACCCCTTTTAGCCGGAATCAATGTACGTTCGTCAAGTTCAAGTAGTGATAAACGGGGTACATAAGATGTTGTAGATTGCCAATAGGAAGAAACCATTTCTATCGATGTTGAGCCACACAAATCAGATCGTGGAGGTACAAAAGGAACATTAATACTGGATGATAGATAGCTTCTGCCCGAAGGCAGAGGATCTTTTGGTACACAGCCACTTGTAGTAATCAAAGTGACTAAGGACAAAAGAAAAGGGAGGTAAATCTTCAGCACAACTTTAATTAATTAGTTACTGGTTTAGTAAAGTTAAAAACGTTTGTTAATCCTAGAATATCTGTGATGAGTAAAACCAGAAAAACAAAAACGACAGCACCTACTAATGAGCTACCCGCATCACCACCCGCAGGTAATGTATCAATGTGGTACGCTATTTGAGAAGCTTCTTTATCGGTCATAGAAGCAAGTCTCTGCTCTATCATCTCAGGCTTTACACCCATCTCTTCAAATTTCTTTGTCACATCTTCACGAGCCATAAACTGTACAACCTTATCTTTAGACGATATTGTTGCAGACTGTCCTAATATAACTTCCGTAGAAGCCATCTGTCCCCACGAAGCCTGAGCAAACATTGTCATACTTAAAATAAGTGACAAAATTAATCTAGAAATTTTCATATACAATCCTTTAGTTTAATTAGTTTTTCCTGTCGCAAGAAACGACTACATAACCACTGCCCTTCTCATACTACTAACTAGAATGATTAAATACAAGTATAGGCTAATAAGTCTTAAAAAATAGTTTATAATTTATTTACTGCTATGGAGGTGTTAGGAATGGTGCTCGATACTGGACTTGAACCAGTGACCACCTCCATGTCATAGAGGCACTCTACCACTGAGTTAATCGAGCGAGGTAGGTTTCTTAAAGAGTGAAATTCTACCAAAACTTCCTTAAAGTAATTTTCTTCACATTTTTTCTAAATTATCTTGGATATTTACTTTTAATTTATGTTTATTGTGAGTATAATTTCATTCATAAAAGATACGACTGTATCAATAATGGACTACAAGGTAAACTATGAAGTTAACAGAATTAGAAGAACTTGGATTAAAGAATATTGGTAACGTTTACCATAACCTTAGTTATGATGAATTAATTAAACATGAGCTTGACAATGGTGAAGTTCAACAAACAAATAAAGGTGCTACAGCTGTTGATACTGGTATTTTCACAGGGCGTTCACCAAAAGATAAATACTTTGTAGACCGTGATCCATCAAATAAATATATTGCATGGGGAGATGTAAACAAGAAGGTTTCTTCTGAAATTTTCGAAGAGCTTCTTGTTGTAGCGCAGAACCAACTCTCAAACAAAGATCTCTATGTTACAGATGTTTTTTGTGGTTCATCAATAGCTTCAAAACGCTCAGTACGTTTCGTGTCTGAGATAGCTTGGCAGTCTCATTTCGTTAAAAATATGTTTATCCGTCCAACTGAACCAGAACTAGAAGTATTTAAAAGTGACTTTGTTGTTTTAAATGCTTGTAAAGCAGTAAATGATAAATGGAAAGAGCATGGACTCAACTCAGAAGTTTTTGTACTTTTTGATGTTGAAAACAATATTGCGATAATTGGTGGAACGTGGTACGGTGGTGAAATGAAAAAAGGAATTTTTTCAATGATGAACTACTGGTTACCACTCGAAGGAAAACTTGCAATGCACTGTTCAGCAAATGTTGGAAAAGATGGTGATACAGCCCTCTTCTTTGGACTAAGCGGAACAGGAAAAACTACACTTTCAACAGATCCACATCGTGCGCTTATAGGTGATGACGAACATGGTTGGGATAACCATGGTGTTTTCAACTTTGAGGGTGGATGCTATGCAAAAGTTATCAACCTTGACGGTAAAAGTGAACCAGAAATTTATGGCGCTATTAAAACTGATGCTCTTCTTGAAAATGTAGTAATGTACGGAGACGGTGAAGTTGACTATGAAGATGGATCAAAAACGGAAAACACTCGTGTTTCTTATCCTATAGAGCATATTAAAAACCATAAAAAAGACCTTATGGCAGGACACCCTAAAAATATCATCTTCTTAACAGCGGATGCATTTGGTGTTTTACCTCCAGTTTCAAAACTTACGAAAGAACAAGCGATGTACTACTTTTTAAGTGGTTATACTGCAAAAGTTGCAGGAACTGAACGCGGTATCACTGAACCAGTTGCAACTTTCTCCGCATGTTTTGGAGAAGCTTTTTTACCACTTCATCCAACAGTTTATGCTGACCTTCTTGGAAAAAAGATAGATGAACACGGCGTAAATGTTTTTCTTGTAAATACAGGATGGACTGGTGGAGGTTATGGTGTTGGTAAGCGTATGAGTATCAAAGACACTCGTGCATGTATAAATGCTATTCTTGATGGAACGATAAACGAAAGTGAGTTTAGAACAACGACAACTTTTAGACTAAGCGTACCAAATACGCTTGGAGATATCGAGCCAAGTCTTCTTTTCCCTAGAGAAGCGTGGGAAGATAAAGAACTTTTTGACAAAACACGAGATAAACTAGGGCAAATGTTTATCGACAACTATACAAAGTACCAAGATGGAGAGCATACTGATTACGCTCCATACGGACCTATTATCGGAAGCAAATAAGCTTTCGATAACCTTTATTTAACTTTCTTCTTTGTAGCCTTTTCTAGATATATCCACAGTAAACTTCCAAAAACAACTAAAATTACTGGCGCAATCCAAGGTTTTTCTCCAATAGTCTCTGCAACCTTGACAAGAACACCACCAGAGTAGTAACTTCCGTATCCAAATGCTAAAACCCAAACAAATGAACTTCCAACATTTAAAATAGCGAACTTTTTAAAATCATACTTTGTAAGACCAATAGCGATAGGAATGAGTGTTTTAATACCATAAACAAACTTTTGAAACAGAACAATCCAAGAACCGTATTTTTTCATCAAAACATGTGCAAGTGCTAGTTTTCTTCTATGTTTTCGAAGTCCATCCATCATCATACTTTTTTGGTAACGTGCCATATAAAAAAGTAAAAAATCCCCTATTGCATTTGCAAAAAATGCAATAATCATAGATGTGGTCAAATCCATCTTACCCATAAAAGACAAAATACCCGCTCCCACAATGGCAACGAATCCTCCACCTAATGAGTAGAGAAAAAGTCCTATATATCCGTATGTTGCTAAATTACTAAATGTTTCTTCCAATTTACTATTCCATTCTTAGTTAAAAAGCATTAAAGTTGCTTTATTTTCTGTATTTCATCACGTAGACGAGCCGCTTCTTCAAAGTTTAACTCTTTTGCAGCTTGTTTCATTCTGAGCATAAGTTCTTTTGTAAGTGCCTTTCGTTCTGATGCCGGCATTTTATCCATTTTTTTATGTTTTTGGTAAATGCCTCCATGCTCTTCAAGTTTGAGATTTTCATCTAAATGGCGTTTTGTCGTTGTCGGAGTAATACCATGCTTTTTATTATGTGCTTCTTGAAGTTCACGTCTCTCTTTGGTTTTGTCCATAGCTCTTTGCATTGAACCAGTTATTTTGTTTGCATAGAGTATAACACGGCCATTTTCATTTCTAGCCCCTCGACCTATGGTTTGCACAAGTGCAGTCTCACTTCTTAAGAAGCCCTCTTTATCAGCATCTAAAATCGCCACTAGACTCACCTCTGGTAAATCAAGACCTTCTCTCAGTAGATTTATCCCGATTAAAACATCAAACTCACCTAAACGTAAGGCACGAATAATTTGATTACGCTCAATAGTGTCAATATCTGAATGCATATACTGTACTTTTATACCTAAGTCTGCAAGGTACTTTGTAAGTGCTTCAGCCATCTTTTTCGTGAGTACGGTTATTAGAACCCTCTCATCTTTTACAATCACTTTTTTTATCTCATCATGAATGTCTTCGACTTGATTATCTGATGTTTTTATCTCTATGATTGGATCGAGTAGTCCTGTTGGACGAATGATTTGTTCTGCTTTGGCAGAAGACATCTCAAGTTCATATTCTGCTGGAGTAGCTGAAACAAAAAGATAGTGCGGAGCTTTATTTATATACTCGTCCGCCTTGAGTGGACGGTTATCAAGTGCAGAAGGAAGACGAAAACCGTAATCAACTAAAACCTCTTTTCTCGCTCTGTCTCCCGCGTACATTCCACGGTACTGAGGTAATGAAACATGTGACTCATCGACTATGACTAGATACTCTTTGTTGTTTTGCGCAAAGTAATCAAGAAGCGTAAATGGAGCTTCCCCAGGCTTTTTGTTTGTAAGTAAACGTGAGTAATTTTCTACTCCTTTACACATTCCCGTAGTTTGAAGCATCTCAAGGTCAAACTCTACACGTTGTTTTAAACGTTGATACTCGACAAGCTTCCCCTCTTTTTGAAAGTATTCGAGTCTATCATCTAGCTCTTCTTCTATTCGTTTGATTGCAATGGCCATTTTCTCTTGACCCACGCTAAACTGTGAAGTCGCATAAATCGTAATCTCTTTATGATCTTCTAAACGTTTGTTATCAATGACTTCAAAGGTATAGATAGCCTCTATCTCATCTCCAAAAAACTCAACACGGATTGCTTCTTGTTCAAAGTATGGCGGATATATATCTAAGCTCTCACCATTCACACGAATGTGTCCTGAGTCAAAATATGTATCGTTACGTGAGTAACCCATTTCCACTAAACGCAGAAGCAATTTCTTTTGGTTTATATCATCGCCGACGGCTAAAGCCTGTACCATATTTAAGTACTCTTCGGGGTCACCAAGACCGTAGTTTGCAGAAACTGAAGCGATGACTATGACATCATCATAAGAGAGAAGATTTGCAGTTGAACTTAAACGCATACGCTCTAGTTCATCATTTATCGCACTATCTTTTTCTATAAACAGATCTTGACGTGGAATGTAAGCCTCAGGCTGATAATAATCATAGTATGAGACAAAATACTCAACGTGATTGTGAGGAAAAAACTGGCGAAACTCTGAGTAGAGCTGTGCTGCGAGCGTTTTGTTGTGAGTCATGATGATGGTAGGCATCTTCACATTCTCTATAACACGTGCCATAGTGTGTGTTTTACCGCTCCCTGTAACACCTTCAAGAGTCTGGTAACGATTCCCTTTTAAAATACTTTCGCTAAGTACTTTTATAGCTTCTGGCTGATCACCAGCTGGTTCATAAGGGGATTCTACTTTAAATTCTGGTTTCTTTTTCATTGATGGAATTATAGCTAAAGGAAGGAAATACATATATTTTCAATCTATCCTCATCATATATTTGTTTACTTTATAGTTGTAAAACTTCAGATATACTCACCTTATATTAATTTAAAAGGATTAGATATGTCACTTTTTTCTCCAATAAAAATAGGTAAATATACCTTGGCTAACCGAATTATCATGGCTCCATTGACTAGGTGTCGAAGTGTTGAGCTAAACTGTGCAAATGAACTTATGGCAGAGTACTATGCTCAAAGAGCAACTGCCGGACTTATAATTTCGGAAGCATCACAGATATCAGAGCTTGGTATTGGCTACCCATGTACACCTGGAATTCATACACAAGAACAGGTTCAAAGCTGGAAAAAAGTCACTTCAGCTGTTCACGATAAGGGTGGTCATATATTTTTACAACTTTGGCATGTAGGACGCATCTCACACTCTTCATTCCATAATGACATCCTTCCCGTAGCACCTTCGGCAATTGCACCTGCAGGAGAAGTGTACACTTTTGAAGGGATGAAAGCATTTGAAACACCACATGCGCTTACAACAGATGAAATCAAAAGAACAATCCAAGACTATATGCAAGGTGCGAAAAATGCTATAGAAGCAGGATTTGACGGAGTTGAGATTCATGCTGCTAATGGTTACTTAATCGATCAGTTCCTTCGTGATGGTAGTAATAAAAGAGATGATATATATGGTGGAAATATTGAAAATAGAAGTCGGCTACTCTTTGAGGTAGTTGAAGCCATTACAAATGCTATCGGCGCTGATAGAACAGGTGTTCGTTTATCACCTAGTGGAACATTCAACGATATGAGTGACTCCAATCCAAAAGAACATTTCGAGTATGTATGTAAAAAATTAAGTAAATATAAGCTTGCTTATCTGCATATTGTAGATGCGCTCGAAGGTGATATTCGTCATGGTGCTAATGTCATGCAGCTTTCAGATTTAAGAAGTGCATATGATGGTGTCATTATCACATGTGGTGGCTACGATAAAAAGAGAGCTGAAACAACAATACAGAACTCTATGGCAGATGCTGTAGCATTTGGAACCTTATATATATCAAACCCAGACTTAGTGGAACGTTTTAAAATAGATGCTCCACTCAATGAAGCTGATTCTGAAACATTTTATACTCAAGATTCAAAAGGTTATACAGACTATCCGACTCTCTAGCTTAGTATTAGTAAAATATGCTAAAATTCACCCCAAATTTATTGTCTCAAGGAGCATTAGTAATGGGTGGATTTGAAGGTGGAGATGAAGGTGGATTTTGGGATATTGATGACTTATTATCTTCAGTAGATGAACAAAATGACCAAAAATCAAAAAACCATCATCAACAAAGTCCTAAAATAGAGATAGATAATGCTGTTTACAGCGCCAAAGCTCATGCAAAAGTAAATCTATTTCACAAAGTCATTGAAGTTAAAGGTAGCTCTTTCACTTGCCTCTCACGTTTTACTCGAGTAGAGAACTTATACGATACTATTCGTCTTGTACCTTGTGCGTGTGCTACTTTTACTGTTGAGGGTTGTGATAATATTCCTCTGAAGTCAAACACTATTTACAAAGCCTATCAAGCACTCTGTGATTATACCGCAGACTCCGATATAGAAGAATTTTTCACTACACATAAGATCGTGGTTGATAAATGCATTCCCCTCTCATCCGGTCTTTCTGGAAGTGCTTCGGACGCAGCTATGTTTATACACTTAGTCAAAGAAGCATGCAACCTGGTTCTTAATATAGATGAGTTAGTACACATAGGAAGTACTATACATAGTGATATACCTTTTTTTATATACAACTACACTTCTGCTAATGTTTTAGACTCTGGGGAGATTGTGCATGTATTTAAAGAAGAACCATTAAACTTAGAGCTTCATCTACTTGAAATGAAATATAATACGACTCTTTTTCTTGAAACATTTCAAAAGCATTTCTTAGCAACTATTTCTTCATCTTCATTGCAAGACTTCAGGGAATCAAACTCGAGAGATATTTTCCAAAATATTTCTAACCCTCTTCTGCTCAATGACTTTTACAGCACAGTACTTTTTTTGTCTCCCGAGCTCAAACACAAACCGAAAGAAGGGTGGTTCTTATCTGGTTCTACATTTTTTAAACTAAAGCGCTGACTTCATCTTTTCTAACATGTCTAAAAGCTCTTTAATTTTACTACTCTCATCATCTTGTAATTTTGGACAAAAATCTAAACGACACTTTATGGCATTTTTTTTACACGCCTCCGCAAAATACTCAAGCTCTTTACCAGAACCCGCTTCATCACATAGATAAAAAATAGGAAAAGAGTCTGTAGTGTTTAAAAGAGTCGTCAAGTCACCCTCTTCTCCTCTTATACAAGATAAATCAGCATAAACTGCATTGGCCTTAGATAAAATACCGTGAAGAATCGCATCATAAGCCCCACTACCACTTCCATAGAAATAGATATGTTCTTCACACTCATGCTCTTGCGAAACTTCTTCAACAAGCTCTTGTAATAGATCTCTATCAAATAAACCATCCTTATTACGAACTGGTGTAAGTACATTCCACATCTTGTACTCAAAGTTTATAGATGCTCCATCCTTTTCATCACTCAAAATAACAATCAAAGGTACGAAGTTTGAAATCAAAGATGCAGGAGAAAACCTATAAAACAGCTTTTTATCTCTCCCACCCTCAATGTAAAAAAAGTTTTCATTTTTCATTGTTGTTATCATCCTTACTTAAATGCTAAATTCTAACTGATTCTATCCATTTCTATTTAAAAGACTCATAAATAACTTAAAATAGGGAAATTACTCCACTCTTTCATCTTATCCTTGTGCTTTATTTTTTATTCAGTTATACTGCGGGTAATAAAAGATGATTCGAGTTACATCTTTAGACTGCTTTATATTGATAACTTCTTGTTTCCAGTACATTTCAACCTAAAAGAAAGCTTTATATTAGATTTTAACCACTTAAGAAATTAGGTGTACTCAAACAAACAAGGATTTGCAATGGCAGAATTAGTAAATGGAACAGTTAAATGGTTCAACAGTGAAAAAGGTTTCGGTTTTATCGAACAAGAAAACGGCGGAAAAGATGTATTTGTACACTTTCGTCAAATTAACAACAGTGGATACGGTCGTGTTTCATTAGACGAAGGTCAAAAAGTGACTTACGAAATAGGTGAAGGCGAAAAAGGCCCACAAGCAGAAAACGTTACAGGTCTGTAATTTTTCATCAAGTAGCGCTTAGCTACTTGACTTTGTACATAACTATTTAAACTCCAAAATATCGCGGAATAGAGCAGTTCGGTAGCTCGTCGGGCTCATAACCCGAAGGTCGCTGGTTCAAATCCAGCTTCCGCAACCAATCACCCCAAAATATTTAGTATTTACTGAAAAAGTTTTCTATTTTCGTATATTATCTTTTTACAGTAGCGTCATTACAAGTGTTCATCATAATTCTATCATCATAAAATACTTCCAACCACGCACTGATATGATCCTGCGTTAAAACAACATCACCCTTATGCATTTCTAAACTTTTGTCACTCACAGGCTTTACATCTTTAAAGTATGTTTTTGCTTCTTTTAAAAGATATATTTGTCCCTTTAAATCTAACTTACTCATTTTGTATCCTTTAAGTTAATTTATCTTAATTTTAAAGTCTAGCTAATTCAAACCTGTTAAATTCTTTAAAAGGTAATTTTTTTGTATTTTATTTAAAAATACTTTTTAGAAAACTAGACACTACTGTTGAATCTGTTTTTTATTTGTCAACTGCTGTAGATAGTTTGATATGTTTATAAGTGAGAATGTCACAAGGAAAATCATTAATCCAGGGAAAAAACTCACCCACCAAGCTATTTCAACTACATCTTTCCCCCCTGAGAGTATAGTTCCCCAACTCATCTGCGGCGCAACTATTCCAAGCCCTAGAAAACTAAGTCCTGATTCTGATAATATAGCACCACCAACGCCAAAGGTGAAACTTACGAAGTATATAGGAGCTAATATCGGGGCATAGTATTTCAAAAGTATTTTGATTTTACTTACATTAGCTATATTTAAAATTTTGACATAAGGCTGAGAAGTTATCTTAAAGCTCTCTGAGCGTATAAGTCTCGCTGTAGTCATCCACCCAGTGATAGATATGATGACTATTAAAACCCATGCCGAAGCATTTACATAACTCACTAGTGCTAAAAGTAAAAAGAATGTTGGAAAAGTTAAAAAAAGATCAACTATAACAACAAAGCTTTTATCTACATTACCACGAAAGTATCCAGCCATAGAGCCGATAAGTAAACCTAGTAAGGAAGCTATTAAAGCACTCCCTACTCCTATGGTTAAGGAGACTCTTCCTCCTTCCATAAGACGAGCGAGTACATCTCGCCCCAATCTATCCGTACCAAAAAGATGTTCATAGGAGGGTGGAACTAAAATTGAGTCTCTATCTAATGTATATGGACTAACATCGTAAAAGAAAAGTCCAAAAAAAGAAAAAAGAAAAATGGTAACAAGTACAGCTACACTAAATCTAATCATTCTATTACTGTTTAATCCCTAAGAGAGTCTGCATCATTTGGTCTACAGTTGTAATAACTTTTGCAGCTGCACCATAAGATGTTTGATACTTTATAAGATTTGTCATCTCTTCATCTATACTCACTTTTGAAACAGAGTTATATTCCATCTGAGTTGCTTTAAACTGTGTACTCACAGTTTCGTTTCTAGTGATAGCAGAGTTTGTTGATATTCCAACATAAGTAGCAGTAGTGTCAAACATTTCATAAACAGTTGAATTGTAAGAGACATTCCCTACATTAAAGTCATAAGACTCAAATTGCTGTTGTACCATATCCAATGCTAACCGGTTGTCACCCGCTGTTGAAGAGTACCCTGCAGAGAGTTTTGTTGGGTTATCTTGATACTCCTGGTGAAGCTTAATATTGCTAGCATTATCTCCATCAAAATATCTGCCAAGACCTAATGCACCTGCAAAATTACTTCCTGACGAGAAGCCCAAATCACTTAATTTATCTTCTATCGAAAATGTATAACCTTTTGCCGCCTCAGCCGGGTTTACCACAAGTTCTAGTCTAAGCTCACCTGTTGCACTTGGTTGAAAATTATAATCAATATAATCGTCTATATTATTATTTGCATTCCCATCACCATTATCATCGACGCTCTCTTCAATCTGAGCTTGAATGGAGTTAGACCCAGCTGAACCACTCATAACCGTGCCGTTGTTTATCTCTATACTTCTTCTTGCCACTTCATTACCATCTAAGTCATATACAATCAGATCAAATGCACCCTCATTGACGTTTAAAGAAGAATCTACTATAGTGGATGTTGGAGTCAAGTCCAGAACATTTGACTGCATCTTATCATTTGCGTTTGCGGCATAAAGATTATTCGTACCTTCTATAAGGCCTTTTGCAAACGCATCAAACTGCGAAATAACATTTTGCAAAACTCCATCAGTAGGCATTCCACTTGTTGTGTCAATAGCGCCACCTCTAAGGTCTAAAATTGCTCCGATTTTTCCGCCATTAATCTCTTCTTCCATTGGAATCAATGTTCCATCTTGTCTTTGGTACGAAACTTCATAAAAACCAGATGCATTACCTTCATTAGATAAGTGTAGAGGGTGAAATGAATTTCCATCCACTATGTTAAAACCATTGACACTCAGTGTATAGCTTCCTGTTCTTGTATTGGAGTTACTGTCAATTTGTATATTCGCACTTAGTTGGCCTTGATTTACTTCTGCGCCAATAAGACGTGAGAGATCTCTCTCAATCACATTTCTTTTATCTCTCAAGTCATTTGCTGTGTAGTTGTCTCCAGATTCAGCAACATCAATAGCAATATTTAAGTCCGCTAACTCGGCCGCCAATTCATTGACTTGATTTATGTTCACTCCAAGTTGTTCATTGACTTGAGTTTGCAGAGCTTGTACTTGGTTCTGTGTCTGTGTAATATGTTTGGTTAAAGTTTCAGTCTGATTCGCCAAAGCTACTTTAATCGCATCGTTATCTGGGTTATCCGCAAAAGTTTGCCACATATTGTAAAACTCGGCTAAATCAGCCTTTATACCTACTCCGTCTATTTCAGGAAAGTACGCAGAGAGTTCTTCAAGTGTTTTCATCTCAAAATCACTATACTCTTTTTCTCCAGAGACAGTTGAGTATCTATCAAATACAAAATTATCAAAAACACGTTTAATATCTTGGATATCAACCCCATTACCAACATTGCCCGGTGCAGTTGAAAGAGGTGTTGATGCAGATGTGATTACACGTTGTCGTGTATAGCCTTCATTCTCTGCATTTGAAATGTTATGTCCCGTTGTATTGATTCCAACTTGAGCAGCACTTAGACCACTATAGCCAATACCTAAAGTGTTAAATAGATTTGCCATTTTATACTCTCACTTCCAAGATTGATGGGTTTTTAGATGCGACTTTATTATAACCCTGCATCTCTGTAGGTACCAATCTTTCTAAAAAAGTATTGTAGAGGTTACTCACAACAAGAACCAGTTTTGCATAATGCTTATTCACTTCTCTGAGGTTATTAAGTTCAACTTTTAACTCATCTAAAAGTTGGTGTTGCTCTTTATTTAAAAGTTGTGGGAGTTCAATGTTTGGATTTGATGTCATCAAAGATGAGATTTCGTGGTCTATCATCGCTTTTTTTGCTTCAAAACTTTTAAGTTTCTCGTCTTTAAGCGATAGTCTGTCAAATTGTGGATCATGTTGCGCTTCTTTGATGTCTTCTATGTCAGATTTAGTTATTTCTATCAAGTCCTTTAAGTCTGTTAAGGCATTTTTTAAGTGAAGTGACAACATCGTAGACCCTTTTAATTTTATTTATAACTACTCTAAAGCAATTCCTGAGCCATTTTTTCAGAAAGCACCGTAAGATTTATTTTATATTCACCAGAGTTTATAGACTCTTTTAACTGCTCTATTTTATTTTCATTTGTCAACTTAGCATTTGGCGTTGTTGCCGCTTGCTTTGTCTCTTTTTGCTCACTAAGAGTACCATTCATCGCAGTTCTCATAGCTGCACTATTAAATTGTGAAATCATAACTTATCCTTTAAGCATCTTGCTTAATATTTTCTATAATGTCATATCGACAAAAAGTAAATATTTTCAATAGCATTCACTATAAAATTTAAGAATTTTTTCTACTGAGGTAATCATAAAGCATTTGTGAAAATCCAAATCCACCCGCACTTGCTTTAGAAAGTTCATCGCGGTACATGGACTTATAAATTTTATCACCTGGATCATTCTGATCAGAGAAAAGATTTTTTTCATCTTTCATTGCATTATCCATGAGCATCTTTATGATAACAGACTCAAAAGCATCTGTTTGCTCACGAAGAGCTTTATCTTCAACATTTTTATCTATTTTTGGTATATTATTTTGCTCACTAGCCATCTGTATCTTTGCATTCATCGCATTTATCGCATAACTCACTACATCACCTTCAAATCAGCAGATATGCTACCAGCACTCTTCATCGCTTCTAAAATTGAAATTATATCTTTTGGAGTAGCTCCCAGTTTTTGTAAAGAGCGTACTAAATTTGCTACAGTCGTAGTTCCCTCTTTGGTATATACCTCATTTTCATTGAGTCCAATTACCATATTATCATCTACTTTCATCGCACCATTAGGATTTGAGAGCTCTTTTTGCTCAACAACTTTAATGGTTATATCGCCATGAGTCAATATAATGGGTTTGAGCTGTATATCCACTCCTGCGACTATAGTACCCGTTCTCTCATTGATTACTATCCTATTGCGAGGTTCATAGTCCATATCAATCTCTTGTACTTCTGCTAAAAACTCTATCATAGAACGATTTTCTGGACGTTTGAGTTTTATACTTCTTGAGTCCATTGCAACTGCCACTTGAGAGTTATAATAGTTGTTTATCGCTTTTTGAACAGCTACGGCATTTTTAAACCCTGACTCTTTGAGTGAGAGGCTTGCATACTCCTGATGATACATATCTATATTTATCTCTCGCTCTATAAAACCACCCTGAAGTACTGTACCTGTAGTCGGATGTGATTCGACTCCAGCACCTCTAGTGTTTCGTCCACCGATACTCACACTTCCTTGTGCAAGAGCATATATTTTTCCATCGACCCCCTTAAGAGGTGTCATAAGGAGTGTTCCACCTTCTAAGGATTTTGCATCGCCAATAGAAGAAACAACAACATCAAACATATCACCTTGTCTCGCAAATGGTTTCATAGTTGCAGTCACTACAACTGCCGCAACATTTTTTGACTTTATGTCTATCGGTTGCATATCTATATTCATTGCTTTGAGCATATTTGCAATTGATTGAAGGGTGAAACGTGAGGTAGTACCATCACCGGTCTTTTTCAAACCAACTACAAGCGAGTATCCGATAATCTGATTCTCACGAACACCGACAATACTTGAAACATCAGTGATTTTCGTAGCTTCTAAAGAGGATAAAAAAAGTAGTAAAAGTATAAAATATTTCATGCAAAGTCCTTGAATTACTCAAGAATTAGCAATTTTTATTCCATATTGTCCGTATCAAGGTAAGTTAAGGTCGTGTTTCCAAATTTTTTTGATTTTGTTATTTCAAAAACACCAAGTTTTTGAGGAATTTCAAGTCCACTCATGTGCTCAATAATTATCATTTTAACAACATCTTCTGGGAGGGAAGCTATGAGGTTCATCGTTTTATCATAGATATCTTCCATTCCTTCACGTATGCTAAAAGGTGGATCTACATAAAAATACGCATCAGTTTTTGTCTTTTTAAGCTTCGCCACTACTTCATTTATGTTTGTAAAACTATCTCCACTAAAGACTTCGCAAGAGTTTGGATCCGTCTGTGCAATGTTAGCCTTAAGAGTTTTCAGAGCATCCCTATCTTTTTCCATAAACATGATCTTTTTTGCACCACGTGAAAGTGCTTCAAGACCAATAGAACCACTCCCTGAAAACACCTCAACAAAAGTAGCGTCTACGATATCAAACTGCAAGGTATTGAAAAAAGATTCGAGTACAATTGTTTTTGAACTTCTCGTAGTTGTTTTAGATGGGAGTTTTAAAACACGGCCTTTAAACTTACCAGATATGATTTTTTTTGTGAGGTTTGTCTTACTTCTCATAAAATGCTTTCACCGCTCTTAATATATTTTCTTGGTACTCCAAAGTAAGAGACTCAATACGTTTTTCTAAGATAGAAAAATCCATAATTTCTTCTTCCTGTTCTATCTCTGGTTTCAGAGTGGCATTAGGATAGAGTTCTTTATAGCGTTTTTCAAGTGCGAGTATAAGTTGTGATTTTGAAAAAGGCTTCACAAGGTCAGCATCTTTTTTACTCGAGACGTAAAAACATCTTACATCACCAAAGCACTCCGTATCACGAACAACAATATCACATTTTTTTGTACTGCATATATACTTACTCAAAAAGAGCTCTAATGATTTTTGTAAGAGTGGCGATTGACACTCAACTGCAATTTTCATGTTTTATCCTTGTAGGTAACACTCTAAAGAGTACTTTAAATCCTCATCTAAATCATCAAGACCCATCATCCACTCTAGATAGCCTCGATCACTCATGGCTATCTCTTCTATAAATCTCGAACGATATTTACCAAAACTAAACTTTGTTAAAAGAACTTTTTTTAAGCTTAGTTCTACCATCTCCTCAGAAGTTACCATTTCTTCCAAGTATCCATATAAGAGTTGTACAACAATTACATCACTTAGAGCATTATGCGCTTGTAAAGCATCTTTAATTCCATACTTACTTTTTATATTCGCTTCTTCTCTGTAAAGTTTAAGTTCATAACGTAGAACTTGTAAAGAGAAAAGTTCACACTCTCCAACAAGATGTTTTGCAACTTTTAAAGTATCTATAAGCTGACCCTGCCAAACAAAACCGCTTGAGGCCAAAATACTTATATCAAATGCGATATTGTGACCTACAAGTATATTCTGCTCATTGTTATGCTCTTGCAGATAGTTCCACGCCTCTGTTTTTACCAAGGCAGGTTTCTTTTGTATCATCTCATTTGTTATATGGTGTATGCTCGAAGCTTCAGGAGGTATCTTCTTCCCTTCATTTACAAGTTCATAGATATAGTTTTTTTCATCAATCACAGCGATTGAGCAGACCTTGTCCTTGACCTCAAGACCAGTTGTCTCTAAATCTAAAAATATCAACATGCTCCTATGCTCACTCTTTTACAACGGCTTGTTAAAAGTATGATGGAAAAAAAACCAGCTATCAGTATGAAAAAATATAAAAGATAGACACTAAACCAGTCAAAAATGGAGTTGTATGATGTAAATAGATAAGAGAATGCTACGCTTAAAAGCATAAGGACTGCCGTATTCCAAACAATCAAGAGTAGCCACTTTCTCCAAACTTGTACTAAATCACCATAGCCTATATGCTCTATCACCTCAACATCACCATCTTTGGGACAGCTTAAAAGCTTCAAGGAGATATCGTTTACACAAGCATTAAAAAGATATTTTGCGTTTATAAACAGGGCCAATGGAATACTTATATTTAAGAGTAGTAAGAACCAAAAACTAAAAATAGCGAAAAGCGCTTCATATATCTCTACATTCAATGGAGGCATACCCTGCTGTATGTAGAGTAAAAGAGTCACGAGTAAACTAACTGCAGATGTCAACAGTATACTCACAAAAAACATTCTTAACATCCAGCCCAACCATACAACACTATAAAACTTAAACATTACTTAACAAAATTCTCCAACATCTCATTATAGTGTTCTAGAGTCATAAAACTTTTCTCAAACCTATAACGGATAATAAACTCTACCACTGCATTTTTCATTTCTACATCGACATTTTCTACTCTACCAAAGTAGGCAAGTGACACGTTTTTACTTTTCACTGCTGCATTTTTATCATAGCTGATTGCTAAAATCTGAAAATACTTCCCCTCTTTTATCTCACCTAAATTCTCTTGTAACAAAGATGCACCAGAAAGATTAATTGCCTTATACTCAAAGATGTCTTCAAAGTTTTCTACTTTTTTATCTATACCGATTTTATGAAACAATTCTCTTAAACTATGTAAGTTTTCTTTACGTGTTATCTCGTATCCAGATATTTTATTTGTAAGATTTTTTAGTCTGTCTAGTGCTGAGCTCATCGGTTTCCTTTGCAAGAATTATAGCAAAAATAATCTAAGTCCATCTTTGAAGAATTTAGCTATAATGCCGCATGGATTATTTAAAAACGCAGGGTGTTGATGCCCTAAATGGAACAATAGAAATTTCTGGTGCGAAAAACGCTTCATTACCTCTCATTGCGATGACAATTTTAGCAAAAAACAGAGTAATAATAAAAAATCTTCCTCACGTGGCAGACATAAAAACCCTTCTCAAACTTCTCTCAAATCTTGGATCAGAGTGTGAGTTTTTAGAAGACCATGTTACAGTTGACACTTCAAAAATACATGAAACAAAAGCAACGTATGATATCGTTAAAACGATGCGAGCATCTATACTAGTTCTAGGTCCTATACTCACGCGTTTTGGGCACTGTGAAGTATCACTTCCGGGTGGGTGTGCAATTGGTCAGCGTCCAATTGACTTACACTTAAAAGCTTTAGAACAGATGGGTGCAAATATTACTATTGAAGCTGGATATGTACAAGCAACTGCTCCTAATGGTCTTAAAGGTTGTAATATAATCTTCGACAAGATAACAGTGACAGGAACCGCAAACATTGTAATGGCAGCAGCACTTGCCCACGGTACAACAACTATTACAAATGCCGCAAGAGAACCAGAAGTGGTACAACTCTGTGAAGTTCTAAATAAGAGTGGAGTTAAAATAGATGGTATAGGTACGGCAATCTTAACTATTGAAGGTACGGGCGGAAAACTTATAGATATAGATGAGTTTTCAATTATTCCAGATAGAATTGAAGCGGGAACATACCTCTGCGCAGGAGCTATTACAAAGTCTGAACTAACACTCACAAGTGTAGAACCAAAACACTTGGGTGCAGTACTCTCTAAACTTGAAGAGATGGGCTGTTCTTTTACAACAACACAAGACACCATTACCATTCATCCGGCAAAAGAGATAAAACCTGTAAAAATTGTCACACAAGAGTATCCTGCATTTCCTACTGATATGCAGGCACAGTTTTTGGCACTTGCTACACAAGCTGATGGTGTTTCTCTCATAGAGGAAAGACTCTTCGAAAACCGTTTTATGCATGTAAGTGAACTGCAACGTATGGGTGCAGATATAACACTTAATGGCCATACTGCAACAGTAAACGGAAAGACAAAACTCAGTGGTACAGACGTAATGGCGACAGACTTAAGAGCTTCATCAGCACTTGTTTTAGCGGCGTTGGTATCAGAAGGGGAGACGGCTATTCACCGTATATATCACCTTGACCGTGGATATGACTCTTTAGAGAAAAAGCTAGAAGGTGTGGGTGCGAAGATAGAGAGACTTAAAGAGTAAGTTCTTCTATCTTTTTTTTAAATATTATAAGCTATCTCCTACATCAGAACTCATTTGATATGTTGTACAGGTAAAGAGACTTTCATACTTTTTACTTAGTATAGTTTCTAATGACTGGTATGAAGTGTCATCAATTCTATAAGCCATACAGCTACCTTTATCATACTTAGGTATACCTGTAGTAAAATCATCTTTAGTAAGAGGACATTCTCCATCGCTATTTAGAGCTACTCGTATTTTTGTATCTGTTGCAACTAACTCCTCTGAATAATTTTCTTTAGTACCATAAATATCAACTGCCAATTCTTGTTCTACTCTTGAATTACATATATATCCAATCCATCTATAATACTTATATGACACACACTCATTTATATCTAAAAAGTCTACTGCATTTCCAATATTATTAACTATCACTTCAACTGATGAATAAATCGGATTATTTAAATATGATTCTACAAATGAGTGTCCAGTGGAATGTCTCCTATAAGTCATCAATGCTAACTTCGCATTGACTCTGTGTTTGTAGTGTTGGTGTTGATGTAAATACTCTACCTGCCAAAGTACCATCATACTGCCAATAAGTTTTTAATCGCTCTTTAGTGTTAAATGACTTATCTTTTATTGCGCGGCTAAACTTTCCATGTGAACCAAAAACATGTGATTGTTTTGAATAATCATACCAATTCCAACAATCATGAGCTGCATTCATCGCTATTTGTACTTTATAATCTCTATTAGTTGGATCAACTAAGGACAACTGATTAGCTTTAGCCTCTTGCATCGCAATAACCTGCTCAATCTTCTCATACCCATTATAAATTTTCATCTCTAAAAATATCCATCGCTCTACATCGTCTCTTACTCCATTGTTGTTTGAGTCTATGCCTAAGAGTGTTGAGTTGTTGAGTGTTTCATCGGGTTCGAGTGGGAGTTTGTAGCCATTGACTTCTTTATATACATCTACTTGTAGCTTTATGGATTTTATGGTTTCGTATAGAGCTTGAAGCGTTGTTTTTCCTTCTTGTACTGCTCTTAGAGTATTGCTTTGCATTGTCATGATTGAAGTATCGCCTACTATCCACTCAACATCTTGGCTTATATCTTTTGTGGAGTTGTCATCATAGATGGCGTTAATAGCTATACTGGTAGTATTGCCTTCTTGTACCTCTATGATAGCTTGATTAAAAGTTATCTCTACTATCTTTGCTTTATCGTTTTGCATACTAAAAGTATGTTTAATCATTTTTGTTTTAATGATAGAAGCATCATGGAAGATAGAGAAGAACTTATGTAGATACTTTTTAAATCCTGTATGATTTTCTTGTGAGTCAGATTGAAGTTTAAGTGGTTTAATCTTTAGACTATATTTAGCTTCTATTAAACTCTCTTTGGATGTAAACAGAAGAGTCTTTTCATCTTTAAGGCTAAGAACTCCTTGTATATTTTGACCAGAGTTTAGATTTTTTAAAATTACTGTACTACGTTTGAGTGATGTTTCTATGATAGGTAAATCAAACGCCACCTCTATGGTTTTATCTAGAGAGAGCGAAAGTAGATGTTTTTGGGAAAGTCCATTTTTTGCTTGTAACGATAAAGCGACTAGAAGAAGTAAAAATACTTTTAGAAATATCTTAGACATTAAATATCCTTTTTAATTAATATTTAACAAATATATCATATTTTATTATATATTTTAATATTATTTTCTATTTTATTCATCTTGGATGGGGGGCTTACTTTTTGTAACCTTATGATTTACCCATCATACCCTATGACCAAGAAAGATAAGTAAAATATAAATATAGAGTTAAGGAAAAACCTTATGATTTTTTAATCTTCAAAAATTATCATCTCATAAACGCTACGCGTTGTGACAAGAGCTTTGTCAGGTGAAACAGAATGAGAACTTTTAGCACGGTTTAATTGATGACGAAGATCGGCTATCTCTTTCTCCATTGCGTCTACGTTATCTTTTAAACGTAAGATAATGTCTACTCCGGCAAGATTTACACCAAGCTCACGAGTCAAACGTAAGATAAGTTTTATCTTGTCGATATCACGTTGAGAATAGAGTCTTATACGTCCATTTGAACGTGATGGACAGATAAGGTTTTCACGTTCATACTGACGAAGTGTTTGTGGATGGATATCTAGTATCTTCGCGACTATACTTATAAGGTAAACTGGTTCGTCATAATTATGCATCTCTTACTCCTTTGGTAATTTTGCTTTCATTAATTCTACTAAATCTTCATCTAAATCTTCAACTTTTGGTAAAACGATATTTGCTTTGAGGTATAAATCACCACGAACCTTTGTTTTACGGTTCATCGCTCCCATCTCTTTTACACGAAAACGTTGTCCATTTTTTGTGTTTTGAGGTACTTTAAGTTTTATCTCTTTCTCTAGTGTTTGTATAGATATTTTATCTCCAAACAGGGCTGCATTTAAAGGAACATCAAAGCTTTTAACTAAGTCATCACCTTCTCTAACATACTCTGGGTTAGACGCAACTGTAATCTTTAAAAAGAGATCCCCTACTCTACCACCTTGAGCATGACCTTTTCCTTTTACACGCATTTTTTCGCCACTTTTTACGCCTGCTGGTATCTTGATGTCAAATCTGTCACCCTGAACAGAGACAGAGTGTGAACCACCTAAGATTGAGACTGCGAAAGGAATGGTGACATTTGTTTCTAAGTCTAGGTTCACTTCTTGTTGAAATCCACCCCCGCCTGCAAAGCCACCACCAAAAGGATTACCTCCGCCAAAGCCGCCTCCGCCTGAGAACATCTCACGAAGAATGTCCTCCATGCTTCCAGCACCTGCTCCACCATGACTACGAGAGAAGTCATGAAAGTTCTGACCGCCAAACATAGAGTCACCATGCATATCATACTGCTGTTTCTTTTGTTTATCGCTGAGTATCTCATACGCCGCATTGATTTCTTTAAACTTCTCTTCCGCATTCGCTTCTTTGTTTACATCTGGATGATACTGACGTGCAAGTTTTCGATATGCTTTTTTTATCTCTGATTCACTTGCATTTTCATTGATTTCTAAAGTTTCGTATAATGATTTTGCCATAATTGTTTCCTATATAGTTATTAAAATTGTTTAAGCGGCATTATATCATAAGGGTTGAGTGGATGTCAATCAAGGTTTAAAAATAAAAAAAGTATCTCACAAGAGTAATAGTGTCTAAAATGAAAAGAGTGATGTAGTTTCAAGGGCTGAAAGAGGAGGTGCACTAATGTGCCCGACGAAAGAAGCAACGAAGAAAGTACGTTGCTATTTTCATTTTAGTGTAAGAAGTGGCGAACTTCTGAGAAGTATAGACTCATTCCAAACTCATTTGCAGCCTCAATAATCTCTTCATCCCTTATAGACCCACCAGGCTCGATAACATTTTTCACACCGGCTGCTGCTGCCGCATCAATACTATCGCGGAATGGGAAAAATGCTTCAGAAGCAAGCGCTGCTCCCGCTACATCAAGACCCATATCTTTTGCTTTTTTAAGCGCACACTGAGCAGCATCCACACGTGATGTCATACCCATTCCAACCGCTACCATTGCAGAATTTTTTACATATACCACACAGTTTGACTTAGTAAGTGATGCTACTTTATAAGCGATCTCTAAATCTTTCATCTCTTGCTCAGACGCAGCATTTTTACTTACAAGCTTCGCATTTTTAACCTCATCAGCTCCAACAACATCAGCATCTTGGAAAACAAATCCACCATCAATATGTTTGAAGTCTTTTTTATCATTTGCTAGAACTAAATTATCAGCTCCCATCTCAAAAAGTTTAATACGTTTTTTCGCAGCAAATACTTCTTGAGCCTCTTCTGTAATACGACCAGCGATAACGACTTCTAAGAATATCTCATTCATCTTTTGGGCTAACTCTTTTGTCACTGTACCATTAACTGCTACAACACCACCGAATGCAGATACTGGATCACACTTAAGTGCTTCAGTATAAGCTTCAAGAAGGGTATCTTTAATAGCAAAACCACAAGGGTTACCATGTTTAGAGATACATACGGCATTATCATCACCAAAACCAGCGGCAATTTTCACAGCACCATTTAGGTCGTTTAAGTTGTTAAAACTTGCTTCGCCTTTTAATGTTTTAAAGTTGTTTGAGAAGTGCTTGTCAAACTCATAAAGAGCACCTTTTTGGTGTGGATTCTCACCATAACGTGTATCCATTACTTTGTTTCCAACTACAAACTGCTTCTCACCGAAACCTTCGTTAAAACGCTCATTCATATAGTTAGCTATCATAGAGTCATAAGCTGCTGTATGCTCATACGCTTTTATCATATAGCCACGACGGAACTCTTTAGTATTTTTCTCATTCTCTATAGCATCTATAACTTCAGAGTAATCTTCAACATTTGTAACGATAATAACTGAGTCAAAGTTTTTTGCAGCAGAACGAACCATAGCCGGTCCACCAATATCTATATTTTCAATAATATCATCAAAGTCATCAGTTCGCTCTATAGTTTCTTTAAATGGGTAAAGATTTACACACACAAGGTCTATTGACTCAACACCAAGCTCTTTTGCTTGATCAAGATGAGACTGTTTATCACGACGATGAAGTATACCACCGTGAACATATGGGTTAAGTGTTTTAACACGACCTTCAAAACACTCAGGAAATTTCGTCACTTCATCAATCTCTATAGCTTTTACACCTGCTTCAACTAATTTCTTGTATGTTCCACCAGTTGAAATGATTTCATATCCGTTTTTTTCCAGTGATTGACAAAACTCAACAACACCACTCTTGTCGCTAACGCTTACTAATGCTCTCTTACCCAAAAAATATCCTTTTTGCTCTCATTTAAAATAATTATGAAATTTTATCTCAATTGAGTTTATATAATGGTAAAATCTAAGAATTATAACTTGGAAAAAAATATGAAAAATATAGCAATTTTGTGTTCTGGTGGGGATGTGTCGGGTATGAATCCAGCTCTCAAACAGTTTGTAGAGTATGCGTTACACAAAAAACTTACTCCCTTCTTCATTTATGATGGCTATGAAGGTTTAATAGACAATAATATTCACAAAGCGTCTTATTCTGATGTGGCAGGTATTATAACTCGTGGTGGTACCAAGATAGGTAGTGCCAGAAGCGAGCGCTTTATGCTAAGAGAGTATAGAAACCTTGCAAAAAACAATCTTGACAAACACGATATTGACACACTTATAGTTTTAGGTGGAGATGGCTCTTTTAGAGGGCTACACACTTTTTATAAAGAGCATAAAATAAAATTCTGTGGTATACCTTCAACAATTGACAATGATATCAATGGAACAGATTACTGTCTTGGCGTAGATAGTGCTCTTAATATTATAAAAACGTCTATCGATTCTATCCGAGATACGGCATCCTCATTTAGAAGAGCTTTTGTTATAGAAACAATGGGACGTGACTCTGGCTACTTAGCACTTGTCACTCATCTTACATCAGGTTCCGAACTCTGTCTCATTCCTGAGTTAGAGTATGATCTTCAAGTGCATGAAAAAAAGTTTATAGAACAGATAAAAAATGGTCGAAGGTACTTTATAGCGATTGTTTCTGAAGGAATCAAACAGAATTCACAAGAGATTGCAGAGTGGTTTAACAAAAAAGTTGGTATAGAATCTCGAGTAAGTGTTCTTGGTCATATACAACGTGGTGGAAACCCAACTGTAAAAGATAGACTTATGGCTTATCAGTTTGTACGTAAAGCTATCGATACTTTACTTGATGGGAAAGAGGAGTCAATTATATGTCATGATGATTTTGGATTTAATTTTAAAAGTATTGAAGAGGTAACATCTCAGGTAAAAGAACTTGATTCAGAACTTTTATCTTACCTGAGATAGAAGAAAAAGACTAAATATCTCTCTCTATCACTTTTTTGAAGGTATTGAAGTAGTTGTCTTGAAGCTCTGTTATGCTCATTACGACATCATTAATTTTTATAGAGTCGCCACCAACAGTTCCTATCTTCTCTACGGCCATACTCTCATCAAGCATAGCTTCAAATGCAGCACAATTTTCTGGTTTTACTTCAATGATAGCACGAGACATTGACTCTGCAAAGATATCTCTCTCATCAGCTACACTCATCTCTACGTCACAACCAAGACCGGATGTTGCAACCATCTTAGCAAGTGCAATTGCAACACCACCTGAGGATGCATCTTTTGCACACTCAAGTAAGTTTTTCTTATTTGCTTCGATTACCAAGTCCCAAAGTGCCAACTCTTTTTTATAATCTATAGCTGGCATCTCACCTGCAACTGTATGGCATATCTCTTTCATATAGAGAGAACCACCAAATTCAGACATAGATTCACCTACAAGATAGAGTGCGTTTCCTGTATTTTGAAAGCTTGACATTAAAACATTCTCTTGATCATCATTCACACCAACAGTAGCAATTGACGGAGTTGGGAAAACTGAAACACCATTTGTTTCATTATACAGTGAAACGTTTCCACCAATTACCGGTGTCGTAAGTTCGGCACAAGCCTCTTTTATACCAAGACAACCTTGACCAAACTGCCACATAACTTCTGGGTTTTCAGGGTTACCGTAATTTAGACAATCTGTCACAGCTAAAGGGCGAGCTCCACTCATAGCCACATTACGTCCAGCTTCAATAACTGCAGCCGCACCACCATTTTTAGGGTCGATATAACAGTAACGTACATTACAGTCAGAACTCATTGCAAGTGCTTTACCATTCTCTTTTACACGTATAACAGAAGCGTCTAGCATTCCACCATTTTTTATAGTGTTTGTTTGTACCATTGAATCATATTGTGTGTAAATCCAAGACTTATCTACAACTTCCATAGACTTTGTAAGTGTCTCAAATGCTTCTTGATTTGAAACTTTATCAAAATCATCTATAGTAACAGATGCCAATTCAGCTAAGTAGGCTGGTTTACTCATAGGACGATTTAATTCTGGTGCTTCTTCACTTACAGGGTCAACTGGAACTTCAGCAACTTTTTCACCCTTCCAAAAAAGTTCCATATTTCCAGTATCTGTAACTTCACCTATAACAGCAGCATCTAAGTCCCATTTTTCAAATATATCAATAATCGCTTGTTCTGAGCCTTTTTTGGCACATAAAAGCATACGTTCTTGTGACTCACTTAGCATAAAGTCATAAGGAACCATTCCCTCTTCACGTGCAGGTACTTTGTCAAGATGCATAATCATTCCAGCACCACTACGTCCCGCCATCTCAAAAGATGAAGAAGTAAGTCCAGCTGCACCCATATCCTGGATACCTACAACATGGTCAGTCTTAAAAAGCTCCATACAAGCTTCAAGAAGAAGTTTCTCTGTAAATGGATCACCCACTTGAACAGTTGGACGAAGAGATTTTGACTCTTCAGTAAATGAGTCAGAACTCATAACAGCACCACCAAGACCATCTCTTCCTGTCTTTGCACCAACATACATTACAGGGTTACCTACACCATCAGCACGACCATAAAAAATCTCATCAGATTTTGCGATACCAAGGTTAAAGGCATTTACTAAAATGTTTCCATTATAACACTCATCAAAACTAACTTCACCACCGATAGTAGGTACTCCCATACAGTTACCATAACCACCGATTCCCTCAGTTACACCACGAACTAAGTAACGTTGGTGTTTAGCTACATCATCATCATTTAAGACATTACCAAAACGAAGAGCATTCAGTGAAGCAACTGGACGAGCACCCATTGTAAAGACGTCACGCATAATCCCACCGACACCTGTAGCAGCACCTTGATAAGGTTCTATAAATGATGGGTGGTTATGTGACTCCATCTTAAATACAGCAGCATATCCATCACCGATATCAATTACACCTGCGTTTTCACCTGGACCTTGAATTACCCATGGCGCTTTTGTAGGAAAACCTTTTAAATGTACCTTTGAAGACTTATATGAGCAGTGCTCACTCCACATTGCTGAGAAGACACCAAGCTCTACTAAGTTTGGCTCGCGTTGTAATATCTCTTTTATATGTGTATAGTCATCTTGAGAAAGTTTATGGTTTGCTAGTTGTGTCTCTATATCTGGGAGTTGTTGGCTCACTGTGGAATCCTAAAATTAATTTTGGTTTTTAAAGGAGAATTATATCTAAAAGGGGGTAAAAGTATTTTTAAAATTTTACCAATGAAGCTATCATTGGTATATGAATGAAGAGTCTTAGTTAAAATCTTCTCTTGCTATTTTCAGCGCACCATAAAAATCTAAAATCTTTCCACCATTTTTAGCTTGGAATTTTTTTGCATCTTCTATATTTTTAAATGCGTACTTACTTACTCTACTCATTGTTCCTCTAATTTTACTACCCACTACATAGTGTGCTTCTAGTACGGGAATCATCTTTAAACTACTCACATCAACTACAGTAGGATTTTTCAGCTCATTGCCTTCATCAAGATGTTCTGCTAAACAATGAATAGAACAGTATTGAAACCTTGTATTGTTTTGAGCTGCAGCATGACTTGTTTTATAAAACTTCACAAGGTTCATCCCACACCTTACACATGAGTGTTTCTCTTGTGAACTTTGAACAAGCGTTGCTTTATCAGCACTTACTGTTTGAAACATTTGAGGCATTTTTACATGACTGTGAACTTTTGGTGGAGTTTGAGTCGAGCACCCGATAAGAAATAAGGTAATAATAGCGATCAAGGAAGTTTTTAGCATTTTTTTCTCTTTTTATAATATTTCAACTCAATTGTAACTGTTTATTATTACAATAGTGTTAAATCTATAAAAATAGGAAAAAAATTGAGAAAAAAATTTTTACATTATCTAAAAGAGACATTACTATTTATAACAGTGATTACAATTTTTGCGAATGGACTTAGTTGGTATAAAAGTCAAGATCTAAATAAAGAAACATTGCCAAATCTATCTACAAAGCTCATAAACAATAAACTCTATTCAACAGACACAACAAAACCTTTATTAGTACACCTTTGGGCCACTTGGTGCCCAACATGTTCACTTGAAGCTGCAAATATCCAGAGAATATCGCAAACATATCAAGTGATTACAATAGCTGTTAAGTCAGGAACAGACCTAGATATAAAAAAATATTTGGACAAGGGTGGTTTTGATTTTAATGTCATCAATGATAAACATTCAGAATTTGCGAAAAAATTTAAGATTTCAGCCTATCCTACAACTTTTATATATGATAAAAATGGTGACTTACTCTTCAGTGAAGTGGGATATACAAGTACTTTAGGTTTGTATCTTAGAATGTGGTGGGCTGGATTATAGAGAAGAGCTTATCACGAAGTAAATACTTACTTCGTGATAATAAATAGTATTACTATTTAATATTTACAGCGTACGCTTTATCAGATAAAGGCACCCATGGACGTTTAATATGCTGTGGACGACGTAACTTATCATTAGAGTCAAGAGGACGAGTTAAATCATCTCTCCAACCTTGGTAAATTTTAAAGTTATTTTCATAGTTAACATAAATGTCACCTATTTTATCACCTTTTTCAGCAGGTGTTAAAATAACTTTTTGGTGCCAACAATGCATACCCGAAATTGGATCTGGATGAGCTGCAGCCACAGCATTTTGCCATGAACCACTGAGACCATCCCACCAAACGTTTCCAGAGTCACGGTTATAATCAGCGAATCTTTCAGTATGGAAAGGTTTAATTCCCTCAACATAGTTCAGTTTACCCTCTTTACCATCCATCTGAAGTTCAGCAGTTGGAACACCAAAGCTATTGATACCACTTGTACCATCATAATCTTCAATTTTAACTTGACCAGCTTCAGTACCAGCTTTTGGAACAGCCGCAGCCATGAATTTTGGATCGTTCATATTACGAGCTACTGGTTGAGAGTCAACTTTACCGTCTGTAACTCCATTAGGAATAGTTACAGAGTTAGTCAGTTTCCAGCGACCACCATGGTGAGAACATGCAAGAGTTCCTGGAAGAACACCCTCAGTTGGTACTGCCATAGCTACAAAATAACCAGAAGCAAGACCAGTAACACTATCCACAATGTTTACACGTATTGCATCACCACGTTTGAAACCTTGACGAGCCGCATCTGGAGTTGAAATCCAAATAGGGTCATGATTTTGTGAAATTTCCATAAGGTGCTTCGAGTTAGCAGAACGTGTATGAATATTATATGGTAAACGGAATACAGTATTGAGTGCATACGAATCTTTTTCAGTCATGTAAGAGTGATCTACATGTGAAACGATATGGTGCATACGTTTTTTCTCTTCTGCCGTTCTTGGGTAGAATGGAATAGCGTATTCTGGCCATTTCCAATCATCAGCCAACCATTCACAGAAGAAGTCAAGTTTTTTATCAAGTGTAGCAAAACCTTCCATTTTCTTACCATCGATATCAATACCGATTGATTTTTTCTTACCATGATGTTCAACTGACATAACACCTGTTCTCTTATCTGTATGAACGTGTTTTTTGTCATATCTATGACCATGAGAAATGTAGTTTTTACCATCATCTTTAAGTTCACGCTCTTGTGCAGAGTAAATATTGTTCTCTTCCATCCAAGCACCATGATCTCTCATATACTCATACACTGGAAACTCTGAGTTTTTGTATCTTTCATCAGCAGTTGCAGTCGCTTTAAGATTTGGTAAGTTATCACCAAATGCAGCATCATACCACTCAGGGATAGTAACTGGTTTACCTGGAGTCTTTTTAGATTCCCACATTTTTTTGATACCAAGCTTACCAGTTGGATCAATGTAATTCACACACATGTCAAACCAGAACTCATTCTCTTCCCATACTTCACCAAGACCAGCTTTAATATGTGCCTCAAGAGTAGCACGGTTTGGATTTGTAGGTTTCCATCCAGCTTTTTCTAATGCAACACGCATAACTGGCTGACGGAAAGATGTCCAACGAGCAGGCATAGTAGCTTCTGAGTGTTGATCGTGTCTCTCACCTGCTAAACCAACAGGAAGAACATAATCAACATACCAGTTTGTCTCAGACCAAGTAGGAGAAAGATTAAATGTAAGTTCCATTTTTGACTCATCTTTAATAGTCTCTAACCATCTGAAACCATCTGGATTAATCCAAACTGGGTTGTACATACGAGGAATCCAAACAGAAAGTTTTGTAGGAACATTTAATCCTTTATCTTGCCATTTTTTTTGCCATTGTGTATCACTTAATAAGTGAGGTAAAAGGTATGACATCTCATATGTTGAAAGAGGCCATTCTGGTGGCCACGTAAGCTCATTATATACATCAACCTTAGGAATTTTAGAACCACGTTTTCCTTGACCAACAGTAGAGCTACCACCTTTACCAGCAACAGAAATAACATGCCAGTGGTGAAAGAATGTTCCACCTTCAGGTCCAATAGCACCACGTAAAGCGATAGGTAAATAACCAGTTCTACCACTCATCCAACCACCACGGTTACCAGCAGCAGTTGCTCTCCAGAAGTAAGAAGATATAGAAGTTCCCGCCCAGATAAACATATCATAAAGCTCTTCTAATTTATATGCTGGAACATGAGTTTCTTTAGCAACATGTTCAAGTGTATATGGTGTATATAGTTCAGTAATCGTATCTAGGAATGCATCGAAATCATTTTTCGTAGGCACTTTAGCGATATAACCTTGGTCAACCATATATTGTAAGTATTTTTTATTATCTAAGAATACTTCCCAGTTCATCCATTTTTTAACGAAGTCACGGTCAGTTTTCCCTTCATTTAAAATTCTTTGAGTTAAATATAGATAAATAAGTGGTTCAGTACCCGGCCAAGCAGATATCCAAAGGTCTGCCATACCAGCAGAGTTCGACATACGTGGATCCATAACTACAAGTTTTGCACCTTTAGCTCTGGCATCAGCGATAAATGAAGCTGATTGTTGGAAGTAGTGACCAGCATCCGCAGCGTGAGATGAGTTAAGGAAAACTAGTTTCGCATTTGCCCAATCCGGAGATGTTCTATCATCATTTGCCCATTGAATCGTTGGTGTACGACCACCTGAAGAACAGATATTTGTATGTGAATTAAATGAGTCACAACCTAATGTGTGCCATACTTTACCTGTAAAACCATTCTCATTTGGACGACCAACATGAAACATAACAGACTTTTTAGACAACTCATCACCATGAGCAAGTGTGTCTCCCATCTTCTTACCGATAGTAGTCATTGCCTCATCCCAAGTAGTACGTATCCACTTACCTTCACCACGAGCAGAACCTGGAGCACGCTTTAGTGGAAATGGTATACGATCTGGATCATACATTTGTGATTGAGTTGCATATCCTTTTGCACAGTTTCTACCACGAGAAGCTGGGTGCAATGGATTCCCCATATACTTCTTAACAGTAAATGTTTTCTTGTCAATCCAAGCCGTTAAACCACAAGAAGCCTCACAGTTTGAACAAGCAGTTGGTACGATTGCATAATCATTGACTTCAATACCATCTGGGTTAGATTCACTTCTAACACCTTTACGGTCTATACCACCACGTTTCCAGTCATTTCCATCTAACTCTTTAAAGTCAGCCCACTCTTCCATTGGTGGATAAAATGATAATGAATCTGGAGTGTTAGTAAACTTACTCTCTTCTACAGATTCAGCCATAGCGTCAGTTGTAAAAACTCCCTTTGCTATAGCGGCACCAGCTACAGTAAACGCGGCACCTTTTAAAAATGTTCTTCTACTTTGTAAATACATTTATATTTTCTCCCTAACTCATTGGTAATAATTGTGGAATCATTAACCAAACATGTTTAACAATCCATAGACCTACTAGCGCTAAAATCGCAGCAAGTTTTAAAATACTTTCACTTTTACTAGCACGGCTTAACACAATAAGCAACATTGGTAGTAAGTAAGTCATCCATTGACCAATCCAGAACATAACTGTATATGGCCCATCACCTTTAACGTACTCTAGTATAGCTGCTACTTCTTCAGCTTTCATTGGTCCAAATACATACTCTGACATGTAAAGTACAAATGACATAAATGCACTTAAACCAAGAATAGTACCTAAGCTTTTATTTGCTTCATATCCAAGTTTTCCACCAAATACCAAAATCATAAACGCAGAACCAGAAAGAAGTGCTGCAAGTATCATCTGTGCAGACTCCGTAGGCATTTGCCATAGTTCACGTGCTGTACATTGAGACATAAGTGCAGCAGTATAAAGTGTCACTGGTATCGCAAGTGCAACTACCCATGGTAGAGTCTTATCAAACGCAGCATTGTCTTTTTTGATAAAAGAGAAAAATGCAAGTAAGAAAAGAAGACCTACGAAAAGTGTAGCCATCCATGCACCTACAGTAATCGCTGAAGTCCAGTGAGGGTGGAAAAAGATATGCCACATTCTAAACGGTTGGTGTAAGTCTGCAAGTGTAAACAGTAAGAATATATGTATGAATACGATTGAAACCACTGTTGTAGAGAAACGTAATGAACCTGCTTTTTCTGGATACTTTTTCAGTAAAAAGAAAAGCATGAAAATCACACCCGTACCTATACTTTTCGCCCACATATTAACTGTAACAAGCCAAGGCCAAACAGTACCTGGAATTGCCACATCTAAAGTCACTACAGCATTTGTAGCTGCTAAAATTTCATGTGCCGCCATTAGTGGTGTCCTCCTACAGGTAATGTAGTTATCTTGTTGAATAACGAGTGACCATCTACTCTATGAGAAGCGAGTGGGTTAAGCGTAACATTACCGCCACCTACATAGTAGTGATGAGGGTTTGTTCCTTTTTCAGGTTTACGAACCTGAACACCACCTTGATTTCTTTGAATATACTTCGAAATATTTGAAGTAGCGTCATCTAAATCACCAAAGATATTTGCTTCAACTGGACACGCTACAACACAAGATGGCATCATTGAAGATGCGATACGGTGTGCACAGTATGTACATTTATCAGCAGTTTGCGTTTGTGGGTCTATGTAAATAGCACCGTAAGGACAAGCCATAACACAACCAGCACAACCAATACATCTCTCTTTGTCGATATTTACAATACCATTATCAAGATAGTGAAGTGCCGATACCGGACAGATTCTTTCACACGGAGCATTCTCACAGTGATTACATCTCAATGGTGTAAATGTTCTTTTTGTTTCTGGGAATGTTCCCACATCCACATACTTAACACGAAGTCTCCATGTACTAAGTGGAACTTCATTTTCCACTTTACATGCGATCTCACAACCTTTACAACCCATACACAGGTGTAAATCAACTAGGAAACCTAATTGCATATATTCTCCTTTGGCTTTTTACAGCTTATTTAGATTTATAACTACTACTAATGTTTTTCAAAATAATCCCTTATGCTAGGCATTTTAGGGTTATTTTACTGTGAAAATCATAGCTAAGAAACCTTAAACAAGTTGTAAATTTGTAATAATTTTTTGATAAATTCTTAGAGGTGGGTAATTATGATTTATTAGTTTAATTTTTTTATTTATGGAAGAAAATTTCTATTGAAATTTGTTGATGTGTTATATATCACATCAACAAAAAGTAAAACTATTTCTCGAGTCTTACACGAACAGACTGTTCGTGTGCCGTCAGACCCTCAGTATTTGCTATAAGTGCGCACTCTTCACCTATCTCGTTGATACCTTTTTTGCTGAAGGCAATGATAGATGTCTTCTTCATAAAGTTTTCCACCCCTAATGGAGAGTAGAACTTTGCAGTTCCACCAGTCGGTAGTGTATGGTTCGGCCCCGCAACATAATCTCCAATTGCCTCAGGTGTATAATGACCTAAGAAGATCGCTCCAGCATGCTTTATGAGTGGAAGTAATTCAAATGGTGAGTTTGTTGCCACTTCTAAGTGCTCTGGTGCTATATCGTTCATAAGGCTTATAGCTTCCTCCATCGTTTGAGACACTATAATTGCGCCACGTTCTTCGATCGACTTTCTCGCTATCTCTTGACGTGGTAACTTTAAAAGCCAGTTTTCAAGTTCAATTTTCACTTCATCTGCTAACTTTTGTGATGGTGTTATAAGGATTGAACTCGCCATCTCATCATGCTCGGCTTGAGAGAGTAAGTCAATAGCTAAGTGATTTGCATTTGCACTATCATCAGCTAAAATCCCTATCTCACTCGGACCAGCTATCATGTCTATATTAACATCACCAAAAACTAGCTTTTTCGCAGTTGCAACAAAAATATTTCCAGGACCAGTAATTACATCTACTTTAGGAATTGTTTCTGTCCCATACGCCATAGCTGCTATAGCACTTGCTCCTCCAACTTTATAGACCTCTGAAACACCACATAAATGGCACGCTGCCAAGAGTAGTGAATTTGGTTCATTATCTGGCGTTGGAGTACAAACTACAATGTTTTCAACCCCAGCAACCTGTGCAGGTATCACATTCATCAAAAGTGAAGATGGGTATGCTGCTTTACCTCCAGGGATATAAAGACCTGCACTATCCACGGCAGTTACACGCTGACCTAAGATAGTACCATTAGATTCATCATCGAACCATGACTTTGGTTTTTGCTTCTCATGGTAAACTTTAATGCGATCATATGACAAATGAAGTGCAGACTTAAGTTTTTGATCAAGTTCATCATACGCCTTACTCATCGACTCTTGAGATATCTTTAAATCAGTATCCTCTTTTGGAGTCCAATTGTCAAACTTTGAGATATGCTTTTTCAGAGCATTGTTTTTATCAGTTTTAATCTCGTCAATAATATTGCCAACTATTACGCTGACATGAGCCATATCCATTTTTCCACGCTGAAGTAACTCATCAAACTCAGCTGTAAAAGTCGAAGAGTCAGTCGAAGTAAATATCATTAAAATTTCCTAAGTTTATAAATTATTCGCAATTATATCTAAAATTAGCATAGCCGGTTTCGACTATTTTTGAGTACTTTTATCAAACTCTTCTCTAACAATAGAGAGAGCTTTTAAAAAACTTACCTCATCAACAGCGCCCATTAAGGGCTGAAACATAGGTTTACCATCTGGGTGTAAAAACCAAATAGTAGGTGTTCCAGGTCTCCAAAGCTCTCTTGGAATAAAGTCATTTTCATCACTATAAGAAACAATAGAAATGAACTCTTTGTTAAGCTTCTTAATTACATCTCTGTTTGAAAGGGTTGTCTTCTCTAAAAGTACACAGTATTTACATGTGTGTCGCGAGTAAATGAACAGAATAGGTTTGTTTTGCTTTGTAGCATTCTCTACTCCAGTTTTAAAATCTTTTTCCCAATGAATATCATTTGCTATTAGTGATGTAGCACATAAAAATACTACATATATTAAAACTTTATACATATTTTTTTACCTTTTTTAAAAGTTCTTTTGCACACTCTTGCACACTCTTGTCTGTCACATCTAAAACTATGTCCGCTATTTTTAAATACTCAGGACGTCTCTCTTCATAAAGCTTTTTTGCTGCCTTTAAATCACTAAGTAGTGGACGTTTTTTTAACTTCTTTTCCGCGTTTGGATGCGCTTTTATTCTTTTTATAATCTCATCAAAAGGAGAATCAAGAAGAACTATTATACCTATTTTTTTTAAATTTTTTTGTTTATAAAACCCTCCACCCGTAGATATCAAAGTGTTTTTTACACTATCTTGTAGCCATAAAGCGACATTTTTCTCTAAGTTTCTAAAATACTCTTCCCCTTCAGATTCAAATATTTTTTTTACACGTCTGTTTTCCATACTTTCGATCAAGTCGTCAGTATCCATAGTCATGTACTCAGAGTTTTTTATCACTTCTCTAGCCACACTTCCCTTACCAACCCCCATAAACCCTATAAGCACTATATTTTTCATTTTTATATCTACTCCGCTTAACTTGCATGTCAACAAATTTGTTTTTCTTTTTTGAGAGACATTATATTAAAATTAAACATATCCTTTGTTTAACCAACGATTTAATAAGTAGGGGTATAATACACTTTAAATAAAATAGATAGGTTTCATATGAAAAATAAAAAATTTATTACACTTGGATTTGGCTGTGTTGCAGTCTCCATGGCACTTCTTTTCTCATCTTCACTATTTGCCGAGAGTTCAGTCAAAGAGGCTGAGACTTCACGTCTTCAAGCTTTAGCAAAATTTACAAAAGTTATTAGCATAGTTGAACAATATAATGTAGACGACATAACCATAGAAGAATTAATGGATAAGTCTCTTGATGGCATGATGAAAAATCTTGATGCACATTCAAATTATTTAACCCAAAAAGATTATAAACGGCTCAAAGTTCAAACAAATGGTGAATTTGGAGGGCTAGGAATAACTGTTGGAATGAAAGACGGTGCACTAACGGTTATATCTCCTATTGATGGAACGCCTGCGGATAAAGCTGGTCTCAAAGCTGGAGACATCATTTTAAAAATCAATGACGAATCTACACTCAACATGACTATCGATGAAGCAGTTGCAATCATGCGTGGGAAAGTTGGCGAACCAATTGACATAACCATAGTAAGAAAAGGTGAAATGAAGCCCTTAGACATTCATATTGTACGTGGGAATATTACTATAGAATCAGTCCATGCAAAAGTAATCAACGAGGATGTTTTATACGTTCGTGTTGCAAGTTTTGATAAAAAAGTCGCCCAAGATGTTGCTAAAGAAATCAACAAAAGAAAAACTACTACAAAAGGGATAATCTTAGATTTAAGAAATAATCCTGGTGGACTTCTTGACCAGGCTATAGACCTCGTGGACATTTTCGTAGATTCAGGAACGATAGTCTCTCAAAAAGGACGTAAAGACGTCGATACAAAAATTTTCAGTGCTACAAATGGCGCGACCCTTACAAAAGTTCCTTTAGTCGTACTCATAAATGGAGGAAGTGCAAGTGCTTCTGAAATCGTAAGTGGTGCTATACAAGATCATAAACGTGGTGTACTTGTAGGTGAAAATACATTTGGGAAAGGAAGCGTACAAGTCGTTCTTCCAATTACAGAAACTGAAGCTATCAAGCTTACGATTGCAAGATACTATCTTCCAAGTGGAAGAACCATTCAAGCAGTTGGTGTCCAACCAGACATCATAGTGGCTCCGGGAGAAGTAAAAACACACACAAATGACTTTTCAATAAAAGAAGCAGATTTAAAAAAGCACTTAAAAGAGGAGCTTCAGAAAGTTGAACCTAAAAAAGATGCGAATAAAGAAGATAAAAAAGTAAATAAAGATATAATCACGCCAGAAATGTTAAATAAAGATATTCAACTTAAAGAGGCTGTTGATATTATCAGAGCACTTATAATAACCAAAGGATAGAAAGAGAATGGAAAAACGCGAACTACTTTATGAAGGAAAAGCAAAAAAACTATTTTTAACTGATGATGAAAACTTAGTAATCTCAGAGTTTAAAGATGACTTAACTGCGTTTAATGGTGAAAAAAAATCTAGCGAGACGGGTAAAGGTGCTCTCAACAATAAAATATCTACTGAGCTCTTCAAACTCTTAGAGAGTAAGGGCATTCAGACACACTTTGTAAAGATGCTTGATGACAACCACATGTTACATAAAAAAGTTGATGTAATTCTCATAGAAGTAATTGTTCGTAATATCGCCACAGGTTCTCTTACACGTAATCTTGGTATCAAAGATGGTACAGTTCTTCCTTTTACTTTAGTAGAATTTGACTACAAAAATGACGCTTTGGGTGATCCAAAGCTTAATGACCAACATGCACTTATCTTACAGCTTGTCAATCATCAAGATGAGCTTGACAAACTGCGTCGTATGGCTCGTGAAGTCAATGATATTCTAAAACCTTATTTTGCCAGCAAAGGTCTTAATCTTGTTGACTTTAAACTCGAGTTTGGAAAGGATATGAATGGTAACATCATCCTTGTGGATGAGATATCACCAGATAATTGCCGTTTCTGGGATATGGAAAGTGGTGAGAAAATGGATAAAGATAGGTTTCGTCAAGGTCTTGGTGGATTAACAGTAGCTTACGAGCAAGTTTTAAATAGAATATTAGGAAAATAACAAATGAAAGCAATAGTAAACATATCTCTTAAAGCAGGTGTTTTAGATTCTCAAGGAAAAGCGGTGCATCATGCACTTGACTCTTTACACTTTAAAGGCGTAAATGATGTTCGTGTTGGAAAACAAATCGTATTACAACTGAGTGAGACAGACAAAGAAAAAGCTATGCAAGAAGTCACTAAAATGTGTGAAGAGATTTTGGCAAACACAGTAATTGAAGACTACGAGATAGAGCTAGTTTAATGAAAGTATCAATAGTACAATTTCCTGGAACGAACTGTGAGCGCGACACACAGTATGCATTTGAAAAATTAGGTGCACAAACTGAAGTACTTTGGCATAAATCTGAAGTTATTCCAAGTGATACAGACCTTTTGGTTATCGCGGGTGGTTTCTCTTATGGAGACTACCTTAGAAGTGGTGCTATCGCAAAATTTTCTCCTGTCATGAAAGCGGTCGTAGCTTATGCTAAAAATGGTGGTCAAGTTTTAGGAATCTGTAACGGTTTTCAAGTTTTAACTGAATCTGGTCTTCTACCAGGTGCACTAAAACGTAATGATGGACTTCACTTTATATCTAAACATCATATGCTTAAAGTTCAAAATAATGACAATAATTTTTTGAAAAAGCTCAATGGTGGTGACTTAGTAAATATTCCTATAGCACACCATGATGGAAACTATTATATAGACCCAGAGGGCCTCAAGGAACTTCAGGAAAACAATCAGATTTTAGTGACATATTGTGATCAAGATGGGAATATTCAAAACCCCAATGGTAGTGTAAATTCTATTGCAGGCGTATGTAACAAAGAAAAAAATGTGTTCGGTCTTATGCCCCACCCCGAACGCGCGATAGAAGCGTTACTTGGTTCCGATGATGGCATTAAGATGCTTCAAGGATTTTTAGAGTCGTGATGAAACTCCTTTTATTTTCTTTACTTCTTCTCTCTTCCTTATTCGCAAATAAGGTTATCTATCTAAGTTACGAGAAGGTTCCAAGTAGAATAATAAAAGGTGAAATTTTTCCGATAACCATTAAGGCACTCTCTACTGTAAGAGAGTTTAGTGACATAAAATATGACTTCTCAAACTCTACCGGATTAGCACTCCTTAACCCTACTCCTATAAGAGAAACAAGAGGAAAATATTTTTATGAAACCTTTAATTTTCTCTCCACCGGTAATATCGCTAAACTTCCAGATATTGAAGCCTCTCTTGTAGCCTCCAAAGAGTATGATACAACAACCCTAAAAGGTGAAAAGCTCAATATAATCAGTCTTAACCCTCGAAAAAACTTTTCAAACATCATTGCCAATAATTTTGAACTCGTTAACTATAAAACGACCAGCTATGATAAAGAGCACAATATCATTATTTTTGTAGCATCAGCTTCTAACTCAAATATTAAAGCGATGCGATTTCAAAATGTTTATAAACAAGGGAGTGAATCAATGACAGAGTCTTATAGAGACTCAAGAATCACATACTTTGTCGTAGTTGATAAAAAGCTCGAGAACTTCTCTTTTTCCTACTTTAACCTTGAGAAAAACAACTTCTCATTGGTAAACATTCCAATAATAGTTGTAGAAGACAGTGTAACTACACAGAGTGACTTGAAACCAAAAGATCAATCAAAAGAGAGACTTAAAATTACGATAGCAGGTGGAATCGCAATTTTTACTTTTATCTTCATCCTCATACGTAAGAAGTACATTTACTTATTTTTTATGCTTATTCCAGTGAGTTATATGGCTTACATTGCTATTCCTGATAGGATAGTTTGTATTAAAGAGGGTACAGAAATACGTCTTTTACCTGTTGAGAATGGAACAATTTTTGAAACGACATCAGAGGTCCTACACCTACATAAAGAGGGAAGCGCTCTTAATTTCACAAAAGTAAAACTGCAAAATGAAAAAATAGGCTGGATTAAGAATGAAGATATTTGCTCATATTAGTTGGCTTTTCGCCACTATTATAATCTTAAGCTCTTTAATACTTATGATGCTTCTTTACCCGATAGTTCCAAGACCTTATTCAAGAAAGATTTCTGCTTGGTTCGTTCGTTTAAGCATATTTTTCAGAACTGATGTTAAAGGTGAAGAGGACCCGGCCACTCAAATGTTTCTTATAAACCATCAAAGTGATATAGATATCGCCGTTATGGAAACAATTTCAAAAAAAGATCTTGCATGGGTTGCTAAAAAAGAGCTTTTTGATGTTCCTTTTTTTGGTCTTGCTATGAGTATGCCAGAAGACATCCCCATTGAACGGCAAAGTAAAACTTCACTACTTCGTCTCCTTAAAAATGCAAAAGACAGATTAAACAAAGGAAGAGTTATTACAATGTTTCCTGAGGGAACACGTTCAAATAAAGATAAAATGCTTCCTTTTAAAAGTGGTGCAAAAGTCGTTGCGGATATGTATAAACTTAGAGTACAGCCCGTTGTTCTTATCCAAACAGCAAAATACTATAATATTAAAAAGTTCTTTTACATCCCTGGAACAATAAAAGTTGTTTTCTTAGACTCATTTATCGCAGATAAAAAAGATGACAAGTGGTTAAAGGAACTCAAAGAGACTATGCAGGAGGTCTACGACAATGAGTTGGCAAACAATTCTAGCAATAGGTAGTGGAGGCTTTATAGGCGCTATATTACGTGCATACCTTAATGGACTCATCTCACACAAACTACCACATGACTTGCCTTATGGAACACTTGGAGTGAATCTCATCGGTAGTTTTATCATGGGTCTACTTATAGCCTACTTCATGTATAGCACACTCTTTTCGGTACATATGAAGTCTTTTTTAACTACAGGAGTACTAGGTGCACTTACCACTTACTCAACTTTCGCAATTGAGAGTTTTTTACTTATTAAAGGTGGAAGCATGAGTTTGGCATTTTTAAACATCTCTTTAAATGCAATTGGAAGTATATTGATGGCTGGAAGTGGTTACTATTTGATTCACTCTCTTTTTAAATCTTAATCACTCTATCTGCACACCACTCTGCTAACTCTATGTCATGCGTTATTAGAAGCATTCCCATTGAGTCTAGGTGTTTCATTAACATACCCATTACTTCAAGCTGAATAACATTATCAAGGGCAGAAGTAGGTTCATCTAGTAAAAGCAAATCAGGTTTCATAAGCATCGCCCTTAAAATAGATGCACGTTGCAGCTGACCACCAGATAACTCATGCGGTAACTTCTCTAGCAACTCATATTCTAAATTTATACTTTGTATGTAATGTTCAAGTTCCTCAAGTGGAGCTACATCCTTAATTTGGTTTATAAGAGTGTAACTTGGATGAAAAGAACTATAAGGATCTTGAAACACTTGAGAAAGAGAATTTACTCTTATCTCTCCGCTCAAGGGTTTTAGATTTTGTAAAATAAGTTCAAAAAGAGTACTCTTTCCCGCACCACTCTCACCTACAACAGCTATTACCTCACCCTTTTTGAGTATGAAGCTTAAGTCATTGATGAGCATTCTCTCTCTTGTATATCCAAATGAGAGATGAGAGACTTCTAAAATGGAGTCGTTCAAGGACTTATGCCTTAGTTGCAGAGAGGTATATTTTAGTTAATTCTTTATACAGAACATCTGGTTTAATATCTCCATTTTCTTCCCATATACGCTTCATAATCACATTGTCCTCTTCACCATCCCATATTTTTATATATGTTCCATCTTTATACCCATTATCCTGTCGGAACTGATTTAAGATATTTTTTCCCATATATAATCTATACAGAGATTGTAAATCTAATCCACTCATGATTACTAAATCAAAAAACTCTTCAATTAACTTTTCTAATTCTAAGCTTCCCTCTGCAAGTGATAAACGCATTATACTTTCAACCTTAGCGATAACTTCTTCCTGTGAAGCATACTTATCGTTATCTACATCTACTTTGCAAAATGAGTTTAAACCGGCAATATTAATTGCCAACTCTTCAATACCACCTTTTAGGTTTTGTGAATAATTTTCTATGGCAAGACTCATAATAAAGTGCCATACATCAATTACTTCAATTTGGTGATTTTCCCAGTCAGCATCTTCATTCAAGCTTTTCCAATGCTTCCATGAAAAACTGTCAATCATTTCTGCACATTCCATATATATACAGCGCTTCCAGTCTATCAACCTCTCATTTTTTGTTATGCCCTTAGTCCACTCTTCTCCATTTGTGGCATCATTAAGTTGATTTTGGAGTTGTAACATAAGTAAAATTTTATCCATTATTTTTCCCTCTTTTTGTTTATTTATTGTACCCAATTATGCTAAAATTCATGAATGAAAAGAATAAATTGTAGAAGATGTGAATACTATTTTGTCACCTGGGAAAAGTCCAAGCCACATGGCTGTAGAGCGTATGGATTTAAGTCCGCTCAAATCCCCTCACTTATTGTCTTTCAAAGTAGTGGTTCAGACTGCTCTATGTTTAAAGAAAAGCTGCCTGCCAAATAATTTTTTTTCCAAATCCGAGTCGATTATCTGTCATTTTAAAAGAATCAACTTCTATACGCCATAACTTTGGATTTAATGCAACTGCATAAGGAAAAGCTTTAAAATATAATCCTTTTAAGTCTTTTTCTTTGAGCTCACTACAAACACCCTGAAACTGTAAGCCCTGTATTTTGCCTACACTTTTTGTCTCTAGAAGGATATTACCCGCTATCTTTGGATTATGTTTAATATGCTCTATATGTATTGTGTCGTCAGAACTTGCAACAATAAATGAACGACTGTTCTCATCATAAACATAAAAGAGGCTACAAGCACTCAGTTCGTCTTTATAAGCTGTAGCAAGGCTCATAACATGATGCTCTCTTATAAAGTGAGCTATTTTCTTTAAATCATCCACTAATACTTACGAAGGAATATCTCTAAGCCTTCAGCATCCAAAATCTCACGTTTTGCAAGCATCATCTGCGCTATATCATCTTCTTTTAAAGTTTCATACATATCTGTAGGGTGTGCTAAGTTATAGTAACTTTTTAGAAAATCCAAAAGTATTTCAAAGTTATCACTTCTAACACTGTGTTGTTTATACTCTTTATACTCATCCCAGTCAATATTAACCAATTTTTTTCCTTTGCATTTCAAGTGCTCTTTTAAGTCTTGTAGTTATTTCTGACATTTTAGCAGATGAGACTGCAAAATTCAATCTCATAAAACCACTTCCCTCTCTACCAAAACTAATGCCAGCATTAAGTCCAAGTCGTGCGTCTTGAACAAAAAACTCTCGTAACTCTTTGTCTTTAAGTTGCATAGACCTACAATCCAACCATGCTAAATAAGTTGCTTCAATTGGTATAAGCTTTATGAAGTCTTCATATTCTGACAATAGTTCTTTCAGTAGTTGATAATTAGTTTGCAAATGACTTTTCAACTCTTCAAGCCATACTTTACCATTGATATACGCACTCTCAAAAGCCACGTGAGACAAGACATTTCCCTGTGCAAAATGAACTCTATCATACGCTTTTTGAAACTTCTCTTTTAACTCTCTGTTTTGTACAATCACACTACTCATAGCAAAACCTGCCATATTGAAAGTTTTGCCAACTCCCACAGCGGTTAGGGTAATCTCTGCTGCTTTTGTATCAAGTGAGGCAAATGGGATATGTTTGTTCGGTGCATAGACTATATCAGAATGAATTTCATCGCTAAAAACAATTATATTGTTTTCATAACAAACATCAAGTATCGCTTGCAGTTCTTCCCTACTCCACACACGTCCAACAGGATTGTGTGGAGAACAAAGGAGTAATAATTTCGTATTTTTACTTATTTGTGATTTTAAGTTCTCGATGTCAAAAACATATCTCCCCTCACTGTTTTGCTTGAGAGGATTTTTTAAAAGTTTTCTTTCGTGTTCAAGTACGCTATGAAAAAATGGAGGGTACACTGGTGTCTGAACAATCACCTCATCCCCCGCATCACTAAAGGCTTCAATAGCGACAGACATTGATGCCACAACGGAGTGTGAATGAAATATCTCGTCGACTTCTGCTTGAAAACCATGCTCACGTCTCAGCCACTCTAGTTGTGCCTCATAAGCAGAATCTGGTACGTCTTCATATCCTATGATGGGATGTTCTAATCTTTTTGTAACAGCATCAAGTACAAAGTCGGGCGTATCTATATCCATGTCCGCAACCCAAACGGGCTCTACATCTGTCGTTCCAAAAAGCTTTTCTCTGAGTCTATACTTTTCCGCATTTGTATCTTCTCTGTCAGCGGATGTGGAAAAGTCATAACTCATCTTTTCTTCCACACACTCACCTGAGAAATAGTATGCTGATACTTTCTTCGTGTCTCTTTAATAACAAACTCCAAGTCTTGAGTATGCACAAGCTCAAACTCTTTACCTAAAACCGTTTTTAATGTTTCAAGCGTTTCTATTTCTTTACCATTTTCATCCACATACCCACCAAGCCATAGCTCTTTTTTTGTAGAACTCTCTTGCCAAGTGTAAGGAGATGTAATCATCAAAACACCATTACTATTTAAACGCTCATGAACACTCTCTAAAAAGAGCTTCGGCTCATAAAGCCTATCTATAAGATTTGTCGCCATTATAAAATCGTAAGAGGTAAAATTTGGCTTCATATTACAAGCATCACCCTGCCAAAATGAAACTTTATCTCTTAGTTTCTCAAAACCCAACTCTTCTATACTCACCTTTTTTTTACTTACTAGGTCACCCTCTTCTCTTGTGGTAAATGCAAGATAACCGTCATTTTTAAGTTTTACACCTGCTTGAACAAAACGCGCAGAGAAGTCTATCCCCTCTACACTCTCAAAAGTTTTTGCCAGCTCAAAAGTAGCACGTCCTGTTGCACAGCCCAAGTCAAGTGCTTTTGTTTTTTTCTCAGTATATTTTTGTGCCACTTTTGCACAAGCAATAGCAAAGTTTTCTACACCAAAATGTGTATCACCATATTGAAACTCACAGTACTGCGATACTAATTCATCGCTCTCATAAATATCTACCATCTCTTTATTTTCCTTTTTTGACACTACATATCTAAAACCCGCGTTTTGATAAAAATGTTTTCTAAAAGCATAACGCGAATGCTTTGTTATTATATTTCCACTACTAGCCCAAGACGACCCAAGTATAAGAGAGTGCTTTTCATCAAAGGTTGGTGTTGAGAAATCATCATACGCCTTATGAACTTCAAAACCTTCAAACCCTCGTATGGGTGTTCTACTCCACTGCCAAACATTTCCTACAACATCATAGATTCCATTAAATTCAAAACTGTTTACAGGCATTGAGGAGCAGTAGTGTGCAAAGTTAAGGTTAGCACTCTTTTCATCAAATGAAGGAACATCCTCTAGACCAGCCTGTTCATAGATAGCTCTATATTCACTCTCACTTGGAAGAGTATATAATATACCCTCTTTCTTACTTTTATACCTACAAAATGCTTCTGCTTCAAGAGCATTTACTTCTACTGGCCAATCTAGTGGCATCTCTATCTCACGTGTAAGTGCCCTATATTTAAATACACCATTGGCATCAATCCAAAATGCAGGATGTTTCGCTTTTGTATTTTTGAGATATGTTAAGCCTTCTTCATCCCAAAAATCCTGCTTTTCATAACCAGCATCTTCTACAAACTCCATGAATTCTGCATTACTCACCAAGTACTTTGAGGTTTCAAAAGTATCAAGCTCCTCTTCATAAGCACCATACTCATTATCCCAGCCATATAAATGATGTGTTTTATCTTTACCGAGTTTTATCTTTCTAGCATTTATCTTCACCATCTCGTTTTTTGGCGCACTTTCACTTTTTGGACATAATACAAACGTTTCACTCTCTTTTATGTACTGAAGTGGCATCTGCCTGTGAAGCACCAAAGATGTCTCAATATGAATTTTTTCATGTTCTATCCCCATCAAGATAATCCACATAGGAGAGTCTTCTTGTATAGGAAGTGAAAATTCTAAAGAGTCTATAAGTTTTTCCACTAACTCCTTAACTCGTTTTCTGTACTCTCTAACCTCTTGAACTTTAGGCCATCTATAATTTGAACTCTCTAGGTCATCCCAATCCATTTCATCGACGCCTACTGCAAAAATCGATTCGAAGTCCGGATTTATCCTCTCGTTAATCACTTGCATATATATAAGTTTGTTTATATAAAAAGTTGCGGTATGACCAAAATAAAATATCATTGGATGACGTGTAAGTTCAGATTGCTTATAAAAAACGGAATCATTTTCTAAGACTTCAAACACTTTCTCAAAAAGAGAGAAGGTGTTTCTGAAATATGCTTTTATCTCTTCTCTTTTTTCTTCAATGGAGTTTCCATCGAGTGTAATAGGGTACATGCTTAACTTGCTCAAAAAAAATAACCTTTGTTTTGTTATAATCATTATATGAAATTTATTCAAAGTAACTTATTAAAACAATTTTCAAATATAACATCTGTGTTTACAACTAAGAAAAGTGGTAATTTGGCTTTTCATGTTGGGGATGTCACAGATAATGTAGTCAAAAATCATAAACTCTTAGCAAATGAACTCTCATACGCACTTAAAACGCTTGTTCATATGCGACAAATCCACTCAAACGACGTTCACAAAGTAACACCAAATGATAACTTCAAAAATCCACCTACTTGTGATGCGCTTATAACTAATAGCAAGAACACACCCTTAATGGTAATGGTCGCAGATTGTGCTCCACTCCTTTTTTATGATGCAAAAAATAAAGTGATAGCAGTGGCACATGCAGGTCGTGCTGGAGCATTTAGGAATATTGTCCAAAATGTTCTCAACTGTTTCATAAAAGAGTACGACTCAAGCATTGATGCAATATATGTAAGTGTTGGAACTTGTATTCAAAAATGTTGTTATGAAGTAGGTTGTGAAGTAGATAAAGAGGCAAAAAAACTTAATCTTGATTATGCAATTGAGAAAAGAAAAGGTTCATACTACCTTGACATCCCTACTATCCTAAAAAAACAACTAAAAGATGCAGGCGTTAAAGAACAAAACATTGAGTTTTCTTTAGAGTGTAGTGCTTGCACCACAGATAAGCACTACTCATATAGGGTGGAAAAAGAGACTGGCAGATTTGCCGGACTTATCTACCTAAAAGCTTAAATACTGCTCTTAACTCTTTTTGCGATTTGTTCAGGAAGAAGTTCAAGTGACTCTTCAACAAGTTTAGTGTTTCCATGCGTTATAAATGTATCACTATACTCAAAGCTTACAACACTTACATCTAAAATCTTCTCATCTGCTAAAAACTCTGATATAGCTGAAGCAACGCCACCCATTTTTGCACTGTCAGAAAAAACAAACCACTTTTTATGTCTAAGCACCATCTTTTTTAACATTTCAACATCTAAAGGTTTCACAAAACGTAGATCTAAAATGGCTATCTCTTCTTCTAAGAGATGAGCTGTTTCATAAGCCCGACCAACTCCATTACCATACCCTATAAAGAGAACATCCCCATCTGATTCTTTTAGGAGTTGTGACTTCCCTAGTTCAAAAGGCTTTGATTCTGGCAAATCTGTACTTGTAAAAGAACCCCTTGGATAACGTAGAGAACAAGGGTGATCATATTTACTTGCAAACTCCATAGCATGATAGAAACTCTTTTCATCACGTGGAGCAAAGAGTGTCATGTTAGGAATACCTCTTAAGTAACTTATATCAAAAGCACCTTGATGTGTTTCTCCATCTTCACCAACAATTCCAGCACGATCAAGTGCGAAAACTACAGGTAAATCCATCAAACACGTATCATGTATAACCTGATCATACGCACGTTGTAAAAATGTTGAATATATCGTACAGAATGGTTTAAAACCCTCTTTTGCAAGAGCTGCCATAGAAGTCACTGCATGCTGCTCAGCTATAGCAACATCCCAAAACCTATTTGGATATTTTTCTATAAGCTGGCTCAATCCCGTACCACTCGGCATAGCTGCAGTTACACCGACAATTTTATCATTTGTCTCACAAAGTTCCAACAAAGTGTCAGTGTATATCTGTGTAGCACTTTTCGTAGAGCTTTTTTTCGCACTACTACCGTCACTTAAATCAAAAGGACCAACACCATGCCACTTCTCTTCTTGTCCTTCAGCAATTTCATACCCTTTACCTTTTGTCGTCTGCGCATGAATAATAACTGGCTGTCCCATTTTTTTCGCTGTTTTTAAAATATCTATCAGTTGCTCTAAGTTATGCCCATCAACAGGACCAATGTAATTAATACCCATCTCCTCAAACATTATTCCTGGAGTAATAAGCTTCAGTCCCTCTTCCATACGTTTTGCAATATAGTGAGCACCTTCACCAAAATTATCTACAAAGTTTTCCGTTGTCTTCTTAAAGCGTTGATAAAATGGAGAAGCCATGGCACTACTAAGCATACGACTCATCGCACCTATAGGCTTTGCTATACTCATCTCGTTATCATTTAAAATAATCACCATAGGATATTTTCTATCGCCAAGTTCATTAAGGGCTTCATATACCATGCCCGCAGTCATAGAACCATCCCCGATCATAACAACCGGTGTGCGACTCTCTTGCTCACCTTTAAGTGCTATAGCTTTTGCAGCACCTACGCCCAGTGAGATAGAAGTTGAACTATGTCCAGCTACAAAATAATCATCATCACTCTCAGTAGGTTTCGTATAACCACATAAACCATCAAACTGACGTAAAGTATCAAACTCATCCCATCTGCCTGTAAGCAGTTTATGCGCATATGCTTGATGACTTACATCAAAGATAAACGGGTCATTCTTGCTGTCAAAGACTTTATGCATAGCCACAATAAGTTCTGTTGCACCTAATGTTGAACTTAAATGTCCCCCATTTTTACTTACCACACTTAATATTTTTTCTCTTATTTGAGCACATACAACTTTAAGCTCGGCAATGCTTTTATTTTTAACATTCATATTCTTTTTACTCATTCAGTGCGGCCTTTTTTACTCTCTCAAATCTTTTTGATATCTGTGCGTCTACATTTCCAGCATCACTGATAACTATAACCCCTCCAGCGCTTACTGCACTATCGGAGACTATCTCTACATGCGCTAACTTCCCGATATGTTCAGAGAGTTTACCATGATCATTTGGATTGACCTTTAGCGTAATTTTGGATGCGCTTTGAAGATCTTTTATCAGTTCATCTGAAAGTAACTTGGCTACTTCACTAGAGTTGTTTGAAAGCTCTATTTTAATAACCTCTTTAGAGATATCAAGTGCAGCAAAAATCAACTCACTTTTTACAGCTTCTAAAGAACTTTCAAATGTTTTTGCATTTTCATCTAAAGTTTTTACCGAAGATGAGAACTGTTCTATGAGACGTGAAACATCCTTCTCTCCATCTGCTAGAACTTGTGCTTTTCCAGCTTCTATTCCTTCAGAAAATGCCATCTCTTTTGCTTCTTTTAAAGAAGCCAAATACTCTTCTTCTTTAGCTTCGAGCTTCATCTGAAGTTTTATAAAGTTTGATGACATTTCATCTGTTTTTTGCATTAAAGACTCTATAAGAGAGTCTTTAGACTCAGCATTTAATGCACTTGAGTCAACATCAGTTGCTCTAGCTCTCGGATTGTTCTCTGGTGTAAAAAGAGTACTCTGTGTATCCTTATCTGTATCTTTTTTACTCTCTTCTTTTTTCTCATCTTGAGAGCCCAAAGCTATAACCTTAAAGTTGTACTTATCGACTGAGTGTTTCTCTAATGAGTTATTTGAAATTACTGTTGCCATGCTACTACTCAATCATCTCTTCAGTTGAACCCATCTGAATAGTACCCGCCTCAGCAAGACCGTTCACAACTTCAACAATTTTTCTCTGTGCGGTTTCAACATCTTTCATTTTCACAGCACCAAGGAACTGCATCTCCTCTTCAAAGGCATCACGTGCACGCTCACTCATTGCAGAGAAGAACTTCTCTTTTAACTCTTCAGGAGAAGATTTCAGTGCTAACATCAATTCCCCTTTATCTACAGCTTTGAGAGTCTCTGTTATAGCAGCCTTATCAAGACTTACCATGTCCTCAAAAGTAAACATCATCTCTTTAATGAGTGTTGCAAGTTCTTCATCTACCTGCTCAATAGTAGCAAGCGTTGCTTTGGAACTTTTTGCTCCAAGACGGTTAAATACATCTGCAACAGCACGTGGTCCACCAACTTCAACTTTATATGAAGCAAGAGATTCAAGTTTCGATTCCAGTACAGCTGATACCCGTTTAATAACCGATGGTGATATATCCCCAAGTTTTGCCATCCTCATAGCCACCTCACTACGTAAGTCGTCTGGGAAAAACTGTAATGTATCAGCAGCTTCTGTTGCATCCATATGTGCAAGTATCAATGCAATTGTTTGCGGATGCTCATGTTGGATAAAGTCAGAGAGTTGTTGTGGCTTTATCTTAGAAAGATAAGCAAAGTTCTGAGTGTTTTGCATACTTTTTGAAAGTTTCTCCAAAACTTTTTTTGCTTCATCAGCACCAAGTGTACGATAAAGTAACTCCCTTGCATACTCCATACCACCTGAAGTAAGGTACTGACCTGATTGAAAGATTGCATGGAACTCTTCAAGTACAGCTGTAGCCACACTTCTATCTAATGTGTTACTCTGCGCAATAAATTTTGAAACTTCCGTAATTGCATCAACATTCATATTAGAAAATATTGCTGATGTTGTCTCCTCACCCAGTTGCAATAATAAAACAGCAATTTTTTCTGCCATGGACATCTCATCAAAAAAGGCTTGTTGTTGTGAAGTTAATGTTGCCATATCTATCTCCTATCTTTTGCTACTGAACCCTCTTGCTCTTCAGCAAGTAGCGCTTGAAGTAGTGATGCTATATCTTCAGGACTATCTTCAGCCATTGTTCTGACTTTTTCAAGTATGACCTCATGTTTGAGTTCATCTTCATTAAATCCTGCCCCAACTCCAAGTTGATTTTCAACTTTTTTACGCATCTGTTGCACTTTTTCAACTAAGTCTTCACCTTCATCATCCTCAAATGTCAATACAGGAGCATTCAATTCCTCTTCTTCTTTAGATACTTCAAGCATTTTGTCTGCAAATGGTGCAATAACTTTTTTATAAAGGATAAGAAGTAAAATAAGAACAAAGAGGTACTTAAATAGACCTGCAAACGGTGCTAAGTACGTCTCTGAGAAACTTAAGGCTTGACTTACGCCATCCTCACCAACAACGACTTTACTTCTTTCAAATTGAAGATTTTGAAGACTGACCTGATCGCCACGTGTCTCATCAATTCCGATAGAACGACTGACAAGGGATGTTAAGGCATTAATATCAGTTTCATTAAGCGCTACATATTCTCTCTCATCTGTTGCTTCACCCGATTCATTGAGTTTTGTTTTGTACTTGCCATCGACTACAACTGCAGCCGTAATTCTTTTAATACGAGCAAATTGACTCTTTGTAGTACTAACAGTTTTTCCGACTTCATAATTCGTAGTTCCACTATTTTTTTCATACTTCTCACTGACTTGACTACTTTGAAGTCCTTGAACAGGTCCTATATTACTTACTGTACCTGGAACACCACCTACTTGTTCAGGTGAGCCACCTTCACGTTTTTCTTCAGTTATCTGTTCACTTCTTACAACATTTTCAGGGTCATAACTCTCTGAAGTTGAACTTTTCATCGAAAAGTCAAACTCTATCGTAACCTGCGCTACAACTTTTTCTTTACCACCCACAAAAGGTGAAATCATATCGACTATTTTTTGTTGTCTTTTTTTCTCTTCTTTTAGCTTATAGCGTTGTTGTACAACAGAAAGCTCACTCATCTGAGCCATCTCATCTTCATCACCAAGTGTCTCACCATCACTACTGACAAGCATTACATTTGCAGACGTTAGTTTAGGAACTGCTGCAGCGACAAGGTTTTTAATACCACGTATCTGTTTTGCAGAGAGTCTACGCCCCTCTAACATTTGAAGCATTACAGAGGCTGTAGGTGCTATTTCTTGTGAAACAAAAAGAGATTCTTTTGGAAGAGCTAAGCTAACCGAAGCATTTTCAATTGGTCCAAGAGCATTAATAGTACGTGAGAGTTCCCCTTCTAAGGCTCTAAGGTATTTTACATTTTGGTCAAAGCCAGTCGCTCCAAATTCTTGTGTGTCAAAAAGCTCAAATCCGACACCGCTGTCCTTTGGAATACCTTGGGCTGCAATCGATATACGTTGCTTATAAACAACATCATGAGGAACTTTGATTATGTTATCTGCTTCTATAACATAAGGAACCGCGTCTTTTTCAAGCTGTTCTACTACTTTTGCTGCATCACTTGAACTTAATGAATCAAACAGAACTTCATACTGGTTTCCTTCACTTTTTTTCGCAGTAAAAACAACTAAAAAGATCAAAAATGCAACGATTCCAATAACCGCCGCAGCAATAATCATCTTTTGTTGATTTGTGAGTTTTGCATACAAAACCACTAATTGTGAAAAAAGTTTTTTAAAGTCCATTAGATTCCCGTTCTAAAATTTATAGTAATTCTCTGCAGAGCTCAAAAAAGCGGCTGTTTTGCTCTGGTTTTCCAACTGTTACACGGATAGCGTTCATTCCGTATCCACTCAAGTTTCTAACAATCATCCCTTTTTTAAGTAATGCATCCGATAAAAGAGTAGAATTTTTAGTATCATTTAAACACAAAGTCACAAAATTAGTATAACTCTCAATTATATCTATTTTTTGCTCTTTTGCAAACTCTTCATAGCGTTTCATCTCTTGGAAGTTTGAAGCGATACAATTATTTACAAACTCTTCATCTTCCAAAGCAGAACTTGCTGCTTCTAATGTTAAAGTAGTAATGTTAAAAGGTGGTCTAAGCTTATACAGTTCTTTAATAATTTTAGCATCAGCGAGACCATATCCAACTCTCATACCACCAAGTCCATATGCTTTTGAAAAAGTACCTAAATAGATAACATTTTCAAACTTATCCACAAGCTCTTTTGGCGTTACACTTTTACTCTTATCCTTAAATGCTGCATACTCCATGTAAGCACCATCGACTACAACTAAGGTGTTAGAATCTATTTTTTCAATGAATGCCATCATTGATTGCGTGTTAAGAGCATCACCAGTTGGGTTGTTTGGAGTACAAAGAAAAATAATATCAGGTTTTTCTTTTGTATACATGTCAAAAAACTCATCTAGATTATGCTCTTGAGATGCTGTTCGAATAACAGTCGCACCGATATGCTTTGCATATATCTCATACATTGCAAATGTAACGCTATTCATGAGTATCTTTGAGCTCGCATTTGCTTTAGCGTGCATTATAAACTCTATAACCTGATCACTTCCACTACCAATAATAACATTCTCATCAGCCAACCCAAACTTTCTTGAGAGTTTATCTTTGAGTTGAAACATACTGTCATCTGGATAGAGTGCCATTTTTGAAACTATTTTACTCACTGCATCTTGTACTTTTGGTGAACATCCATATGGGTTCTCATTGGATGCAAGTTTGATTATTTCCTTTGGCTCTATTCCAAAGTCACGTACGACTAATTCTATAGGCTTTCCAGCTTCATATGTCTTTATATTTTCTAGTTTTTCATTAAACTTCATTATTCGCCTTTTACGTAAGAGCCAAGCCAAGTAACTTCACCCTCATGCTTTTTAAGTACATTTTGGATTCCTTGCTCATCGATATGACCATAGAAATCTATGTAGAACCAGTAGTAAAAACCACCATCTTTATCTTTTGCCGGACGCGACTCAATCTTAGAGAGATTAATCTTCTCTTTATCAAAATCATGTAAAAAGTGTACAAGTGCCCCTGCTTTAACTGCGTCTTTCAAACGTACAAGTATAGAGCTTTTGTCATTACCACTTATCGCATTTTTAAAATCACTGAGTATAACAAAACGAGTCGCGTTATCATGCTCATCTTCTATATTCTCAAACATCGTAGGAACACCATAGAGCTTTGCAGCGATATGCGAGCAGATAGCAGCTGCATTTACATCTTTTGCTGCGAGAATTGCTGCTTTTGCAGTCGATTCAACAGGAATGAGTTCTATATCATTAAGCCCATGCTCACTTAAAAACTCTCTACATTGTCCGAAACCCTTGTCTTTAGAGTATATTTTTGTAATTTCCTCTAGTTTATGTGCTTTTGTCGCAAATGCAACATGAATAGGCATGTAGAGTTCGGCTACGATTTTAACAGAACTTCTTGCAAGCAGGTCCAGTGTCTCGCCTACAATTCCATCACGTGAGTTTTCTATCGGTACAACACCAAACTTCGCGCGTTTACTTTCAAGTGTTTTAAAAACAGTCTCAATCGAGTTAAGAGAAAGATAGTCGCTCATAGCTCCAAAACGACTCTCAGCAGCTTGATGCGTAAAACTCCCTTCTGGTCCAAGGTAAGCTATACGTTCTGGAAGTTCAAGGTTTCGTGAGACAGCAAATATTTCTAAATAAATAGCTTCAATGGCATTTTTGTTTAATAGTCCACCACCATCTTGACTTGTTTTGGTAAGTCTTTCGATTATGGCCTTTTCACGTTCTGGTCTATAGACTGCACCACCTGTGTCATGTTTTATCTCACCGACTCTCTCAACTACATGCATACGTTTGTTTAAAAGAGTTAAGATCTCATTGTCTATAATGTCAATCGCATCTCTACAATCTTCTAAGGTTTGCCACTCGCTTGTCTCTTTCATATTTGCTCCAATATCTCTTGCATATCTGCATATACAAAATCTGGTTTTAAACTCTCTTGTAAAAATGGGACTATCTCTTCTTGCGTTTTATACTTTCCACTTGTTACAAAAACAGTTCTCATTCCCATCTCTTTAGCCCCACCTAAGTCACCTTTAACATCATCACTAATCATAGTTATTTTATCAAAACTAGCTTCACTCGCCTGCAACTGCAATCGCTTGAGGGCTTCTTCATAGAAGGCTACACTTGGCTTGCCTACTACCGTATAAGAGGTACTTGTAGCAAATTCTAGCATTTTCAGTATAGCTCCAACACCTGGATAGCGTTTAGAGTTTTTTGCATAAATAGAAGTCTCATGCATCCCCACCAAACTAGAACCTGCGAGTATGAAGTCTATCATCTGTGCATACTCTTCAGCTGTAAAATCCTCTTTAATCGCCACGAGAACACTTTTTGGGTTTTTGAAGTCTAGCTTGTAACCCATCTCTTCAAGAGTTTTTAAAAACTCTCCGGCACCATAAGCTGCAACTCCATTTTTATCAACGCGAGACTCTAAAAGCATTAGAGGGTCTATATATTTGTCAAATCCAAAGTTAAAACCTTGGGCATTTAAAAATGCAAGAAAATCTTTTGAAGACTTTTTTGTATTGTTCGTGACAATCATATAGGGGATATTTTTGGCATTGAGCATATCTATAAACTCTATGCTTCCAGGAATCGGAGACTTATCCGCATCACTGATTAATGTGCCCTGAACGTCTATGAAGTACATTACCTTTTAATTCTCCAAAAACTCTTGCTCAAGAGCTATCAAGTCTTCAAAAGTCTCACGTTTTCTAATCACTTTTGACTTTCCACCTTCAAGGGCTACTTCTGCACTTCTTCCACGTGTGTTATAGTTACTTCCCATTCCAAATCCATACGCTCCAGCACTATGAACCACTACCAAATCATTATGTGCAAGTTCAGGAAGCTTATAGTCTTTTGCAAAGAAATCTCCACTCTCACAAACAGGACCGACAATGTCAACTTCCCTAGCCTCAGTATCATTATCAGTTATCGCTTCAATCTTGTGATATGCATTATACAGAGCCGGACGAAGGAGGTCGTTCATCGCGCCATCTACGACTACAAACTTCTTCTCTCCATTTTGTTTTTCATAAAGTACTTTAGAGACAAAGTACCCTGCATTTGCTGTTAAAAAACGACCAGGTTCACAAAGAATAGTTAACTCAAGTCCTTTCATGCATCCTAAAATAGCCTGTGCATAATCATAAGGTTTTATCGTTATCTCATTGTCATACTTTATACCTAGCCCTCCACCTATGTCAAAAAACTTTAAGTCGATTTTTATTCCTGCTAGAGAGCGAACTAAATCCGCAACTATCTCTGCCGATTCATAAATAGGCTTTAGCTCTGTAAGTTGAGAACCAATATGGAAGTGAATCCCTACTGGGTCCAAGTGTTCAGAGTTGTTCGCTGTAATATACATACGTTTTGCAGTTGATAGGTCTACTCCAAACTTATTATCATGCAGTCCCGTCGATATGTAAGGATGTGTTTGAGGATCAATGTTTGGATTAACACGAATGCTAATGCGAGATATTTTACCAATCTCTTTTGCAATGAGTTCAACTCGACCAAGCTCAGCTTCACTCTCTACATTGATGTAAAGTATGTCTCTCTCAATAGCTTCACGTATCTCATCGTCAGTTTTTCCAACACCTGAGAATATAATCTTATATGATGGGATTCCAGCAAGAAATGCACGTCTTACCTCACCAATGGAAACGCAGTCTGCACCACTACCCATCTTTGCAAAGTGCTTTACGACGCTTAAGTTTGAGTTTGCTTTTACTGCATAAGCGATAATGGACTTCCTACCACGAAAAGCCTCTTTGAGCTCATCATATTGTGTTGCCATATAGTCAAAGTCATATACATAAAGTGGAGTTTTATACTCGTTAGCCAAAGCTTTAAAATCAATCATTCAATTTCCAAATTCTTTTTTAGATGATTTTAGCCAAATTGCCCTTATAAGCAACTAAGAAGTTGCGTATCGATACTTTCTCCACTGTCTCAGGGCGATAAAAAAGAGTATAGCGACAGGTGCGATTACACCCATTTCACTTGAAATCGTTTTATTATTTGATAGTTCTATAAGCATAAAAAGAATTCCCCAAATAAGTAGTGTCGCAAGTATCGCACCAAAACTAAAAAGAGAAACATTTAAAAAACGTACACTCATAGGTACAAAGAAAAATATAATGACAATCAGACAAGGTACAAAAAGTGGATATATAAAAATCTTGTAAAGAGCCCCTTTTATACTACTCGTATTCACGTTTTGGTCGTTTAAAAGAAGAATTGCGTCTATAGCATTTGAAATAGTAAAATTCACTTTTCCTTCATAAACCTGATCAAGCATCTTAGGACGAAACCCTTCTAAAATCTTCAAACCATTCTCTTTGTCTACTTTTATTCCATGCGAATCAAAGCTCAAATCATCTGGTTTCTCTATCAGATCAGCCTCTTTTATATTCCAGTAGCCATCTCTATAAACCGCATTTGAAGCGACTAAAACCTCTTTAAGAGAATCATTTTTTATACTAAAAACGCGTATGCCGACTACTTTTTCCTGAAGTGGCAAGAGTTCTGAAAAATAAACATACTGCCCCTTATATGCGAAAAAAAGGTCCCTCGTTGGATTAAGATACTGTGAGTTTGACTTAATATTATTTGAGAATTCATCCGCGCGCGCAAAATTCGACCAGGAGTGTAGAGAGATAAACAGCATAATTGCCACAGACGAAACTACGACAAAAGGGCGTAATATATCTACCCGTGAGTAACCTAGAGAGTAAAAAGAGACTAATGCATTAGAACGAATCAAAAATATTTTCGTACTTATCATGGAAAAGATAAGGGCCAAGGGGAGAAGCATATCAATGGCATAAAAAGATTTATATACGATATAGATAAGTAGAAGATTTGCCGATTTTGAGAGTTCTTCTGCACTGCCCATATAGTCAAAACCTACGAGAAACATTACCAAAGCACCGAGGATGATAAAGAAGTATTTTAGATAGTGATATGCAATATATTTAAACGCTAACATAAGGCTTTCTTACGAGTAAACTGAGAGCTTGTCTCTTCGAGAGTTTTTTCTAAAAGAGAGAGTGTCGCATCACAAGCTTTATCTATCCATTCACTTAGATATTTCTCTTCCTCTTGAGAAAACTTTGAAAGCACATAGGAAGCAACTTCACCTTTGTGTTCTGGTTTTCCTATTCCCATACGAACTCGTATGTAATTACGAGAAATGTTTGCATCGATAGACTTAAGTCCGTTATGTCCTCCATGTCCACCTCCCTCTTTAAAACGCAGGGCACCAAAAGGTAGGTCCAAATCATCATGTATTACAAGCACTTTGTCTATCTTATAAAAATTTTTGACTTTTACTACAGAACTTCCAGAAAGATTCATGTATGTCATGGGTTTTAATAAAAAATGATTTTCTAAAGAAACAGCAGTGTTTTGGAATTTATAGCATTCACCTAAAAAAGAGGAGGAGGAAACATTTGAAGCATTGAACTTTTTAACAAGTTCATCTATAACCATAAAACCGATGTTATGGCGAGTTTGTGCATAGTCGGAACCAGGGTTCCCTAGTCCGACTATCAGCATAATTACTATTTCGCTTTAATTATACTTAGTACAGATACACGCTCGGAATCTGTGTAAACTGCATTTTCAAGTGCAGGTAAGTCACGAATAAGTCTTGAGTCACCAACATCCATAGGAGAAACATCTACAGAGATTTCTGCTGGAACATTTTCGATTGCAGCTTTAACACGTAAACGTTTCTTAGCTACATAAACCATACCTTTATTTTTAAGACCAATTGCTTCGCCTTTAGGAATAACTGGAACATGATAATGAGTTACAACACCTGGTTGTGCTACCATTAAATCAACATGTAAAAGAATACCAGTAACTGCTTGTGACTCATATGATTGAACTACTACATTCATCTCTTTTCCGCCAACATTTACTGGGAATGATAAAGTCTCTTTATTACGAACAGTACGGATATACTCATTCATTTTGAATGCAGCATTAATGTTTTCTAAACCTTTTCCATAAATGTTCGCAATTAGATAACCATCACGGCGAAGCGCTTTTGTGCCCTTTTTGCCAATACTCTCTCTAACGATACCTTCTAACATATGTCTTCCTTGTGTTTTAAAATGGTCGCAATTATATCTGAAACTATTTAAATATTACTTTAAATCAAAAACATCATCAAAGCTCGAGTCAACTGCTGTTTCTTTTTTGGTCTCTTTGTTTACATCCGAATTAATTTGTCCGCTAGAGAGTCCATTGATTTTAAGTTCTAAATCAGATGGACTTGTCGCATTTTCCATAGCTTGTTCTTTTGAGATAATACCATCATTAAATAGATCAAGTATTGATTGGTCGAAACTTTGTGATTTATAGTGTTCTTTCCCCGCTTCTATGGTGTCACGAATCTCATAATCACGATTCTCCATAATCAACTTCTCAATTGTAGGTGTACGAACAAGAACTTCCATCGCCGCACGACGTCCTCCATCAACCGTTGGAATGAGTCTTTGAGAGATAACACCTTGAAGAACACCCGCTACCGAGAGTCTTACACGATTTTGCTCATCCGTAGGAAACTGCGCAATAATACGGTTAATCGTCTCCTTTGCATCTATGGTATGCAGAGTTGAAAATACTAAGTGTCCCGTATCTGCAGCATGAAGAGCGAGATTTATGGTTTCTTTGTCACGCATCTCCCCTACCAAAATAATATCTGGATCTTCACGTAAAGCTGCACGTAAGGCTGACCCGAAAGAGAGTGTATCTTGTCCAACAGAACGCTGGTTAACTATACATCCCCTATCTTTATGAACAAACTCAATTGGATCTTCAATAGTAATAATATGTTTTTTCTTTTTTAGATTAATCTCATTTATAAGTGCTGCAAGTGTTGTTGATTTACCACTCCCCGTCACACCCGTCACAAGCACAAGACCTCTCTCTTTTTTTGTAAAACTTTGTACTACTTCTGGTAAGTGAAGATTTTCAAAAGAGGGAATCTTCACTGGAATCACACGAAAAACCGCTGAAACACCATCCATCTGAAAAAAGATGTTCACACGAAAACGATTATTTTCATCAAAAGGGTATACCAGGTCAAGTTCTTTATATTCTATGAACTCTCCAAAACGACCTTTTAAAAGCTCTTTGGCAAAAGTAAGTGCATCCTCTTTTGAAAAAATCCCACCTGAAAACTGTACAATGTTTCCATTTATGCGGGCACGAACTACTGCATTCGCTTTAATATGAAGGTCACTTCCACCAACCTCAATCATTTTCTTAAGATAGGCTCTTACCTTTTTAAGTTGCTCAAAGGTTAACTTACTTACATCTACTTCATTCATAATGACTCCAAAATATCTTTAAATGCGTCTTTAAACGCAACTAAACCATCCTCTATCTGTTCGTCAAGAATGGTATCAAGGTTAATACCCACTTTTTTAATCGCACTTAAGTGTTGTTCTATCGTATCAGTTTTAATTGGTAAAACCGACTCTTTACTTCCTTTAGCATCATACGCTTTTATCGTATCTACCGGAGCAGTATTTACACTATTGTATGCCAAGAGACTTTCTATATAGTAATGCGCAGGTAAAGTGTCGTCTTTTACACCTGTACTTGCAAAAAGAGTACGACAACCCGGAATATGAAGTGATTCAACCTCAGCATAAATATCCGCACTGTTATAGATTCCAGCTAAAGCTGTCTGAACCCCATTTTCTTTAAGTTTAGCATCTATCGCGCGATCGACTCGACTTACAAAAACACTTATAACAGTATCTACTGTTGAGCCATGTCGCTCAATACCACGTTCAAATGCTTTCGCACATGCTATTGCTTGATCTTTTTTAAAGATTAATGTGGCATTTACTGGGATTCCTTCTGATGTAAGTGATTCCATAGCTATATATCCAGCTTGCGTTGCCGGAACTTTTATCATCACATTTGGTCTATTTATGGTTTTAAAAAGTCTTTTTCCCTCAGCTATAGTTGATTCGGCATCATCACAAAGAAAAGGATCAACCTCAATACTTACATAACCATCATCACCTTTATCAAAAAGTGGACGTAGTATATCAGCCGCTTTTGTAATGTCATATATTGCTACAGCTTCGTACTTCTCTTTTGCAGAGATATAACCTAAAGAAGCCAACTGTATTTTGTATGCTGGTGAGTTTAAAATCGCATTTTTAAATATTGCAGGGTTTGAAGTTGCTCCGTTTATAACGCCCTTTGCTATAAGCTCTTTAAACTCCTTATCAAGATAATCCCTTTCAATAAAGTCTGCCCACAAGGAAAATTTTAAACTCTCTATATACATACACTACTCACTTATTGTAATTTATTTGGAACTATTATAGCAAAGCTAGAGCCTTTTGGTGAACTACTTATCTCTATTTGCGTCCCAAACTGTTTTTGCATAATCATTTGTGACATGTACAAACCGAGTCCTGTCCCATTTTTTCCTTTTGTACTAAAATAGGGTTCAAAAACTCTTTCTAAATCACTCTCTTTAATGCCATCTGCATTATCAATAACCGATATTTTTAAAAAGTCGTCCTCCCTCTCAGCTCTTATGATTATCTCTTTTTTTTCTTTACCAGTTGCAAGTAAGGCATCAATGGCATTGTTTACTAGGTTAAGTATGACTTGGACAAGTTCATTGGCATACGTTTCCAAAAGGACATCTTCTTTGACTTCTAACCCCAAAGACAACTTAGAGTCTTTTAATCTTGGCTCTACGAAGTTCATGACTTTTTTAAGTAGGTCTCTCGTCATCACCTTTTCCATTTTCCTGTTTGGATGAAAGAAAGTTTGAAAATCATCTATAGTATTTGAAAGATAGACAATCGTTTTATTTATCTCTTCAAGTGTTTTGTCTACAAGTTCTTCTTCAACTTTTTTCCCAAGGAGTTTGTTTATCTGTAAATTAGAGATATTTAGGGTGACAGTTGAGAGCGGTTGTCTCCACTGATGCGCTATCATACTAATCATCTCACCCATGATGGCATGCTTTGACTGTATATTCATTATTTTTTGTTGTTGCAATATCAGCTCTTTAGCCTCATCCATCTTTTTTTGATAAAAATATATGATTACACTTATAACACTAAGAACAAAAGATATATATGAGACTTGATACATCGAGTACTGCACCTCCACAAAATTTTGTATAGGGGCTATAAGAAGCATACCTATCATAAACACTACCCAATATTTTGCATTTTTTTCAGTTTGAAAGTAGAGTAATAACATTGGATATGTAAAAACCCAGATATGTTTCAACTCATCAGGTCTACTTACATATATTAGAAACAAGAAAAGAAAAGTAAACTGTAGTGTCTCAATCCAAGCGACATAGTAGAAAGACTTCTTGCAGCGTCTTAGCATAAAAAAAAGTACAAAATTGACACCTAGGAGTGTGACTTCTATAGGAATAAGTCCTGAAATGTCTCGGACAATATTACCTATGATTCCATACGCTAAAGAGACAGAAGATAGAAGTATAGCAATGTTTATCATTTGAAACTTACTTCTTAAATCATTTTCATCTGCGCTAAAATCCCAGTTACTCGTAAAAAAACTATTCATTATCATTACTTATTCTCCCTATGGTAAGTAGACTTTATCTTGATACTCTTGGTACTCCGAATTCGCATCACTATCAAGAGTGATACCTCCACCGCTTTTATAAACATATCCACTTGTCGTTTTTTCTATAAAGCGAATCATAACTGCACTATCTACACTTACTCCATCATAGAGACCAAAAACACCGGAAAAATAACCTCTCTCATAGCCTTCAACCTGTTCTATAATTTCAACAGTGCTTTTTTTAGGAGCACCCGTTATGCTTCCTGCTGGCAAGAGTTCTCTCAGTATCTCTCCGAGTCCTTCGTTCCAGTTTTCTTCAAGTGTTCCACTCACATGAGAACTTACTTGTAGTAAGTTCTTCTCACCCGCCGCGATCTCAGTTATATAACGAAACTTTTCGACTTTTACATCTTTTGCAACCATCGATAAGTCGTTACGAAGCAAGTCAACTATCATGACATGTTCTGCTAACTCTTTTGTATCGGCTAGGATCTTCTCTTTTGCATTTTGAAAACTTGCATCAATTGTTCCCTTCATAGGAAATGTATGTATCTCATTATCATGAATTTTGATGAATGTTTCGGGTGAGAAGCAGACAAACTCATCCTTAAAACGTAACTTGTAATCGGCATTTGCCAAAGAAAAAATCTCTTTGAGTGAAAGAGTTGTATCTATTTTGCTTGGCTGTGTAAGGTTTAAGATGTAGGTCTCACCTGATTTTATCTTTTCTATAATGGAGTCAAATTTTTGTTTATATTCCTCAAAAGGAACACTCAGAGAATGAAGTGTGTGTATATGGGGTTTTACTTTGAAGTTTCTTTCAATTTTAAACTCTATGTCTGCGTTTTTTAAATCTTCAAGTCTTATGACTTCTATTTTTTTCGCTTTATAATCACAAATAAATATAAAAGGTACTCTCTCTTTACCAAGTGAGTTTATAAGTTCAAAGCTCATCTGCTCACGATGCTATAAGTTTTTTTAAAATTGCCATTCTTATGTTTACACCGTTTGTTACTTGTTCTAGTACCTTACAGCGTTTATCATCTAAGAGTGAGTCCGTTATGTCTATATTTCGGTGAACCGGTCCAGGATGAAGGAGTATGATATCTCTCTCACCTAAAAGTTCTTCCGTGATGCAAAAGTCACTTGCATAATCTTTGAGTGAGGCATAGCTTTGAGAAGAGTGGCGTTCAGTTTGTGTTCTTAAACTCATAATTGCATCTACTTCATCTATAATTTCACTCAAATAATGAGAGGTTTTTAACTTAGTCTTTGGTAAAAAATGAGGTGGGGCAACAAGCATGACTTCCATACCAAAACGTGAGAGAAGTTCTATGTTAGAGTTTGCAACACGAGAGTTTTTGATATCTCCAACGATGGCTATCTTTTTTCCTCTTACATCTCCAAAGTGTTCCTTTAAAGTATATAAGTCAAGTAGAGACTGAGAGGGGTGTGCGTGCGCACCATCCCCTGCATTCACGATACTTGCTTTTGTATGTTTTGAGAGTATCTTTGGAACCCCCGCATTTTGATGTCGCACTATGATGGCATGAGGGCCCATCGCATCAAGATTCATAGCAGTGTCGACAAGGGTTTCGCCTTTTTTTGTTGAACTGTTGGCAACATCAAGGTGGACTATCTCAGCACCGAGTCGTTTTGCTGCTATTTCAAAAGAGCTTCTCGTACGTGTTGAGTTTTCAAAAAAGAGTGTTATGATTATCTTGTCACTTAAGACTCTATCAAAACGACCGTCACTAAAGAGTTTTGCGTCCGCTAAAATCTCTTCTATCTCTTGTATGCTAAAGTCGTCTGTTCGAATCAAATGTGCCATTGAAGTCCCTTGTTTAATTTACAAATTATACAAGACATCGCATATTGTGTCAATGTCCTCATCTACTTTTAAAACATCATATTTATTATTTCTAAAAAATGGCTCGCTTATAGTGCTGAAACTCTCATCTTCTGCTCTACAATTAAATGCAAAAACTGTACTAAGATTTTTATTTTTAAGCACTTGTAAACTTAGAAGTGTGTCATTTATACAGCCAAGTGAGCAGTGTGTAATAAGCAAGGGTGTTGCATTAAAAAAAGCGATTAAGTCAACTATCATAAAATTTGCATCTACTGGAACATAAAGCCCACCAGCACCTTCAATAAGAAGGACATCGCAAAGCTCTTCAAGTTTTTCAATCGCTTGGTTTACATGTGTAAAATCAAAACTCTCTCCACGTGAAGCAATATATGGTGCTGCTGGGAGTTCATAAGAGATAGGAACAATATCTTCAACACGCAACTCTTTAAATGCAGGATTTAACTCTTTGAGTGTTGCTAGAAGTAAATCCCCATCAGGATATACACCGTCAACAACACCCGTTTCAACAGGTTTTATAGCCCCGACACGAAGCCCACGTGAAGCAAACTCTTTTAAAAGCTTCACCGTCGTATATGTTTTTCCAATGTCGGTGTTGGTCGCAGTAACAAATATTCTTTTAGCCAAGATATCTCTTTTTTTTGAGAAATTATAACCAAAGAAATTAAAAAGTTTAGATGTTTTGAAAAAACGAAAAGAGTGATGAAGATGTGAGGCACACTTAGGCGAAGCATATAATTATTTTATATTTAATGACAACTCTGTGTTTTTGATTTATGGGTATCAGATTTGGGTGTTTGTGAGAAGGAGGCTACATTGGTAGCTGACTGAGCACATCATCCAAAGATGAGTGTCAGAAATTAAAAAGACTAGTTTTTGTCTTGGTCTACAATTTTACCTGCAGAGATCCACGGCATCATTTCACGAAGTTTGTTACCAGTTACAGTAATTAATTTCGTTTTATCGTTGTTACGCTCAGCGTTCATACGAGGGTAACCTGCTTGACCTTCAAGGATGAAGTCTTTTGCAAATCTACCATCTTGGATTTCTGTTAAGATCTCTTTCATAGCAGCTTTAGACTCAGCATTGATTACACGTTTACCAGAAACATAGTCACCATACTCAGCAGTGTTAGAGATTGAGTATCTCATATCTGCGATACCACCCTCAAACATTAAGTCAACGATTAGTTTAAGTTCGTGAAGACACTCGAAGTATGCAAGCTCAGGAGCATAACCAGCTTCAGTTAAAGTTTCAAAACCAGCTTGAACTAAAGATGCAGCACCACCACAAAGAACAGCTTGCTCACCAAAAAGGTCAGTTTCAGTTTCGTCTTTGAAAGTTGTCTCGATGATAGCAGTACGACCACCACCAATTGCAGATGCGTAAGAAAGAGCTAGCTCTTTAGTGTTTCCAGATGGGTTTTGACCAACAGCGATAAGGTCAGGAATACCACCACCACGAACAAACTCAGAACGTACAGTATGTCCTGGAGCTTTTGGAGCAACCATAGTAACATTGATGTTAGCAGCTGGTTTAATACGACCATAGTGGATGTTAAAACCATGACCAAATGCGATAGTAGCACCATCTTTTAAGTTTGGAGCGATTTCGTTATCATAAATCTCAGCTTGATTTTCATCTGGAAGAAGAATCATAACAACATCAGCTTTTGCAGTAGCTTCGCTAACTGTTAAAGTTTCAAAGTTTTTTGCTTCAGCTTTCGCCCAAGAAGATCCACCTTTACGAAGACCAACAACAACATTAACTCCACTATCTCTTAAGTTTTCTGCGTGTGCGTGTCCTTGAGAACCAAAACCAATCATTGCAACTGTTTTGCTTTTGATTAGGTCTAAACTAGTGTCTTTGTCATAATAAACATTTAATGCCATTGTATATTTCCTTGAGTTATTGTAAAGCTTAAGTGTAGACTTAAGTCTTTTAAAAATTTGTGGCATTATACTTAAATAAAGCAAAAACTTTTATAATACGAATAAGAAAAGGAATAAATTATACAAAATTTTAATCTAATGAGTAATATTTTATATCTACACACAAGAGTCTGGAGTTTTAAAATCTTATGAACAAACAAAAAATATCTATAGAACATAAATATCGCGGCACAATAGATCTTCCCCAAAACAAATATGCAAAAGATGTCTTTTTTCGAGTGAAACAGGCCTATGCAAATCATGAAAAGATGAGTATAAATCTTGTTTTTTCTAAAAGTAAGCTCCAAAGTTTGAACTCTTACCAAAAGGGCTCAGCTGTTGATGAACTAGAAAATATTGACCTCTACATCGAAATGGGGAAAATTTTAGGTTTTACTACCAAAGACGCAGAAAAACTGAAAAACTCCATCCAGTTTATTACCGATAAGGCTCATGTAAACTTTAACATTAAAAAAAGAATTAAACTTGCGAACAAGCAAAAAAGAAGTAAAACACATAAGAGTTACATGTTCTGGGATATAGAGAACTTCTCAAGTATAAGTTCGATTTTTTCGGATTTAATAGAACCCTATGATATAGAAGATGAAAACATCTACATGGCAGCAAATCCCGACTCGCTTTATCTCAAACGCAGCGAATGGGAGGCGAACCTATATGATTATGGGAAAACCCTCAACTCTTTTAACTTCATAAAATGTGATCATGGAAAAAATGTAGCTGATGATGTTCTTCTTGAACAGTTTAAAGCACTTAAGCTAAAAAATGCAGATGTCTATATGATGACTTTTGATAGAGAGCTCAAAGAGCGTTTTGTTGAAGCGACTCACGAAAGTAATAACCTCTACATCATGGGAAAATAGGCTTCTAATTATGAAGCCACTTATTTAAATCCTCCACAAGTTCATCGGCATTTTTTGCTCGAAGATAACAGATTTCATTTTCACACTCAACTTTTACCAGAGGCTTGAAAAATAGAAGACTTACTCCGCAAGTTCTACAAAACCTCTCAAAACTCCAAGAGACTTTTTTTATCTCTACTATACTCTCTTTGTTTATTGCTTTAACAAGAGGACCAACCATATTTAAATGCTCCTCAGTCAGCTCAAGCTTTGAATAAAACTTTTTTAATAGAGTCAGGGATAAAAGAATGTAAATCCCAATGAACACTATCCAATCAGCTATTACCAATACATAAGTATATAACTGGGGCAATGATTCTAGCGCATAAGGATCTCCAAGAAACAACCAAGAGAGTATATACCATATCCAACTATCTATAAGTGCAGTTAAATAGATGAGTACAACATTTAATACTATGACAACAAAAATGCTACTTACTCTGCGAGTTAAAATTACGTCTCTATGCGTATAGTTTAGATTTCTATTGATAGAGCGAATACGACCTGATTTTGATGCATAGTATATTACAACTCCTAAGAACAGAAAATATAATACTAGTAGATCAAAAGGAAAAACATAATAATCCCTATAAAGATAAGTGAAACTATACTTCTTTGAAAAAACTTCACTCACAGTTTTTTGAAAACCTTGCTCATCTATCTCCCTAAAAATCTCATATGGAGTCTTATCATAAATATTTTGATATTTATGAAGATACTCTTGAACATCTACTAAAGAAAGCAATGTTTTAGCATCATGCTCTCTAGAAGCATAGTAAAGTTCCGATTGATGGAGAGCCTCTTGTATTTGTGCTCTATCCATTGAAACAGTGTCTTTTAAAATCTCATCTTGAACTAATGCTACATTAGCATCAAAATCATCATGCAAAGAGTCAAACTTTATGCCTATTAAAGCAGCATTTCTTAGATTTGACTCATAGTAGTTTACACTATAAGTTTGGCCTAGCTTGTTTCGTAAAAGTTTTTGCATTTTACTCGCTAAATATCTTGTATATGAGGTCAGTATAAGATACTCTTTATAGTCGTCTAAAATATACCTTGCACCTATATATGCGGTGTTACTGTCTGTCTGTCCAGACATATACTTTTTAAAAGGGGTTTCTAAAAGTTTTGCATCATAAGGAAGTTCCTCAGCTTTTTTCTTTCCCACTTTATTGACATTGGCATATAGTTTATTTATCAGTGTTTTCATTTTCTTTGCATCAAAATTTCCCACTACTTTCAATGTCATATTTGAAGGATAGTAGTAATCATCATAATGCTGTAGTACTTCAGCTAAAGAAAATTGAGAGTTGTTTAGTTTATATAAGTAAGGGTTTTCACTCTCTTTGTCTTTTTGAAGTTTAAAATGGTCTCTAAAAACTTCCAACTCATCTGGATAAATATCCTTAAAAGGTTTAAAAAAACTTGATATTCTATATACTAAAGGATGATACCACTTTACCTCGCCTATTTCTGTCTGCAGTGCTCTTTTTTCTATCTCCAAGTCTTCTACAGTTACATCTTTGTCAAATAACATTTCTGCAAAGGTTTTTACTAAAAAGTAGGATTTATTTGCATCTATCGTCGCAACATAATTAGTCGCATGACTCCCTGTATACCCATTTACATAAGTAGCACCTTCATCTTTTAAATAATCTAAATAATCCTTATGTGGAACTCTCTGATCTCTAAATACGAGATGCTCAAGTAAATGTGATATTCCCGCATTATCTTCTGTCTCTACACTCCAACCAACTTGTACACGCAAATCAATCTGGGTATTCACTGCTTGCTTGTCTGCCAATATGTAAACTTTCAATCCATTTGACAACTCTTCGTACTCTATGTTTTTATAAGGGTCTACTGAAGTGAACGAAAGTAGTTGTGTTGCACATGTCATCAAAAATATAAATAAATATTGTTTCATAAATCTCCACATATTATAAGATATTTGTATAGTAGCATAATATTTTGAAATAAAATAAAATGGAAAATAGCTGAAGAATTAATTTGGGGATATAACTAAATGTGTAACTTTATGGACTTTATTTTAAAGTTCGTAAGTATCGTTGTAAAATAATCATAGCAGAGATAGAATCTACTCTTCCATCTCGTATCTGCTTCATCTCGCCTTTTATCAGGGCCTCGGCTTCTTTGGAACTTCCCGCCTCATCCTGATAAAAAACGTCACCCTCAAATGCAACAAGATTCATAAAATGGGCTATGCGACGTTTCATCTCTTCTTCACTTGAGCCACCTAAAGGAACACCAATAACTACAGCATCGACTTCCCACTCCTTTATAAGTTTTTTCACTTCGTCTGAGGCCTGATTTCTATTTTTACGAATAACAGCTGGAAGAGGTGTTACAATGTCCTGATGTGCTGAGTAAGCGACACCAATGCGTTTGAGTCCTAAGTCAATGGCGATATACTTCAAAGCTATTTACCTTTTAAATAAGATATGTGCAAAGTACATATCTTTAACGCTAGCCGCTGAGGCACTCAAGAAATCTTTATCAAGATTTAGAAAAATCATCTATTTTCCCAAACAAAAAGAGCCAAACATCTTGTCAAGCATCTCATCATTCTCAAAGGGTCGTGTGATACTTGACATCTCTTTAACCGCTTCATTTAAATGAAAAGAAAATATCTCTAACTCTTGTGACTCTAATGGATCATACGCTTCGTTTATGTTCTGCATTGTATTTTCGACTGCAGATATTTGACGCTGCGAAATAAGCATCACTTCATCCGAAGCGTTACTCATGTTCATAATCTCTTCGAGCATGTTAATAAGTGGTGTTACATCATTTTTAGAGTTAAGCTCTATATCAAATTCAAGATGTTCTAGTGAAAATTTCTGCTCTAAATCTATCTTGTTTTTCACGACAATGATATTTTTCTGCTGCGCATACTTTTCCAAAAGTCTTGCAATCTCTACATCTTCATCATCACTCTCACGTGAACTATCAAAAAGTGCAATAACTATCTCCGCTGACTCTATAGCTTCAAGACTTCTTTCAATTCCTATCCGCTCAATCTCATCAACAGTCTCACGAATTCCAGCAGTGTCTACCATGCGAATGAGATGCGTTCCGATTTTCACCTGCTCTTCAATAGTATCTCTCGTTGTTCCAGCTATGTCACTTACAATTGCTCTGTCAAGATTTAAAAGTCTGTTTAAGAGTGAACTCTTTCCAACGTTTGGCTTTCCTACTATAGCTACGCGAAAACCTTGCATCAAACCTTCACGTGACTTGGATGCTTGGAGTGTTTTTTCTAGTAAGCTTTTAAGCTCGTCAAGCTTAGATTGAATCTGCTCCACTAAGTCCTCAGGTAAGTCTTCTTCAGCATAGTCAATCGTCACTTCAGAGTATGCAAGAATATGTATGATCTCATCACGGACAGACTCTATAAACTCTTTAAGTGAACCTTTCATCTGGAGTGCTAGTATCTTCGCAGCATCTTCACTTTTTGCTTCTATGAGCTGTGAAATAGCCTCAGCTTCGCTTAAATCAATACGACCATTAAAAAATGCACGTTTTGAAAACTCACCAGCTGTTGCAAGTCTAGCACCCGCGTTTAAAACTGCTTTTAATATACTTTGTGCAACTATAAAACCACCATGACACTGTATCTCTACAACGTCTTCAGCAGTAAAAGAAAAAGGCGCTTGAAAGTAGAGGACAATAGACTCATCTATAAGTTCATCTTGTGCATTATAAATATTTGTAAGCGTTGCATATCTTGTTTTGAAGTTTTCTTGTTTGGAGAGTTTTTTTATGATTTTTAAAGCACTATCACCGCTAATGCGTATGATAGCGATAGAGCCTATACCATTTGCCGTAGCAATGGCAGTTATAGTGTCATCATTCATTTTAGTTGTTATGATAATCGTTCACGATTATATATTTAAGACCATCTTTTGTTGAACGAATAACTACATACTTATCCGGATAACGTTCACGAAGTTCTTTGAGTGCAATTTGAACTAAAACACCATCAAGAATTTTTGTTTGAGCACGACCGTCTTTTTCAATGTTTTCGTACACATTTGTCAGATAACGAGCGACTGATTCTTCTTGGTTTTTTAAAAATTCAGCTATTTCCAAACGTAACTGAATATCGTACTTAGAGTTAAACCAATTAAAAATCATATAAGAGAGTGCTTTATACCTGTACCCCTCTTTCCCTATCAATAGTGCCGCGTCTTCACCCTTAAACTCAACAAGAAGTGTCTGCTCATCATAGACACTTACTTCTATTTTATCTATGCTAAAACATGTCATGTTAAAAAGAGTATTTATCTCTTCTTCGACTTCACTCGCAAGAGTTTCGAGATCTTTACTCTGCGGTGTCTCATCATCATAATTTTCATCGAACTCATCATCATAGTCAGCGGTATATTCAAGTCCACTTTTTAAGTCTTCGTCTTCATCATCTTGATCACTTACAAAAGATGCTGGCATGATTGTGTCATTAAGCATACGAGGTGTATTCGACTGCTCTTTTTGAGGTGTTTCTGGAACTTGTAGATTTTTTTGTTTCGTTTGGTCTTTTTTCTCTTGCACTACTTCTTTTTGAGCAGGAGCTTCCTCTTCTACTTTAGAAGAAGTTGTATGAACAGTAGCAACAATGATAGCACTTTTTTTAAACATACCGAGAAAACCACTTCTTGGAACCTGAACAATTTCAACTTTTAACTGAGATACCGAACACTTTAGAGTTGTTGCAGCATTTGTATATGCCTCCTCTAAAGTTGTCGCCTCTATCTTTATCATGATTACTTCTCGCTAGACTTCTCTAAAGTCGCTTTCGCGTCCTTAGCATTTGCAAACTGTTGGTTTACTATAAACTGTTGTGCAATCGAGAAGAGATTGTTCACAAACCAGTAAAGAACTAAACCAGACGGAAATGTTACAAAGAAAAATGTAAAAATAACTGGAAGATATTTAAATATTTTCTCTTGTAAGGGATCTGTAAAGTTATTTGGTGTCATACGTTGTTGCAGATACATTGAAGCACCCATCAACACTGGAAGAATATAATAAGGGTCCATACGCGAAAGATCGTCTATCCAAAGTAGCCAAGGCGCACCTTGGAGTTCCGGGGCATTGAGTAAAACGCGATAAATTGCAAAAAATACTGGAATTTGTAAAAGCATAGGAAGACATCCACCTAATGGGTTTGCACCATGCTTCTTGTACATATCCATCGTTGCAGCATTCATTCGCTGAGGATCTTTTGAGTACTTCTCTTTTATCTCTTTGAGTTTAGGCGCAAGTTCTTTAATCTTTTGCATAGAGACCATACCTTTATATGTTAAAGGATAGAGTACTACTCTAATAATAAAAGTAAGTGCTATGATTGACCAGCCCCAGTTTCCAAAAATTCCATGTAACCACAAGAGAAGTGAGAAAAGGGGTTGTGATGCAAAAGTAAACCAACCATATTCAATGGCATTTGTAAGCATAGGATTGATCGCATCAAGGGTTTTATAATCTTTTTGACCTATATAACCACTAAAGTTAGTCTCTTGCATACCCTCAAATGACACATTTGGATTTTTTGCTAAATCTCCATCACTATCACGTTCACTACTAGGCTGAACTATGATGTTTGTATCTTTTGAGAAACCATACATTATGCTTGCATTATACTGATCAAATGCGGAGATAAGTTCAACACCTGTAAAAGTTTTTCTTCCTTCTGAATCTCCATCTTCTATGATTGTTACTAGGTCATCATCCGTATAAACCATAGCTCCAACCACAGTCATCATCTGCTCATTAGAGTTGATTTTTGGACGTTGACCTAGGTAAACATAGTATCTTTTGTCATCAGATAGCTTCAAATCAACATCATAATGTCCATCTTCATAAAATGTAATCTTTTTTGTGATTTCTAAAGCCGAAAGCTTTTGAGTTAATGTCACACTCTTTGGCGAGCCATCTACATTTAACTCAGATACCGAAGCAGTATAGTTTGTTGAAGATGCTTCTTTATTTAGATCTGCATCAACAAATCGTAGGTAAAGAGGTTTCGCTCCAAATGCTGGAATAAGCTGAGCATGCTTGTCATTATCTCCACGAAACTTCTCTTGAAGAAGTTCTTTTGAAGCAATACGACCGAGTGAATCAATCTTAAGAATAAAATTTTTACTCTTTACAATAGCAATATTATTCGTCTCTTGAGTTGCACTCTTCTCTTCTGCCGTGATAGAGTGTCCCGCTACATCTTCTACTTTTGGTACATCATTTTCTTGATTTTGTGTCTGCGTTTGGACAGTTGGCGTTTGAACATCTTCGTTTAACTCTGGTTGAACCGGTGGAAAGATAGCCGTATAAGCTGTGAAAAATACTATTGATAACAGTACGGCTATTATTAATCTCTGATTTGGTGACATTTTGTCTAGCACAAATTACCCTTTATATGAAAAATTTTTTATAATGTAATGACGGCTCTTTTTGTTGGGAACCAACCAATATTTTATTGAATCAAGTTTTAATTCTTTTGGCTTGAGAGAGAGTCTATCAAGGAGTGGATACTCTATTCCACCATCAAAAAATTGATTACATCGTAGTATTCTAGTAAAAGAGTGGTAAAAAGCACTTGAAATTGAATTATTTTCAAAATTTAATCGTGCAAATTCGCTACATGATGGGTAGTAGCGGCAAGAACCAAAGCCGATTAAAGTAAAAAATCTTTGATAAAGCCATAAAAGCTTAAGTAAAAGTTTTCGCATTTGTAAGTACTTTTTTAAAATCTCGATGTAATTGTTCATGTGTGGTTTCGAAAAGTCCAACTTTTGCGACAAATACATAAGAACCATTTTTGAGGGAGGGGGAGTGTTCACGAAAGATTGCTCGCATACGCCGTTTTGCGCGATTACGCTTAACAGCGTTACCCAACTTTTTAGTTGCAGTAAAGCCTACTTTGTGAATTCCGTTTTGGGGAAGAAAAAAGAGAACAACACTGTTTGAGTGTTGATTTTTTCCTTTATTGTAAACATACTGAAACTCTTTGTGAAGTTTAAGTGTGTTAAATCCGCCTAAACTGTCAATCTTTTACGACCTTTAGCTCTACGACGGTTAATTATTCTACGACCATTTTTAGTAGCCATACGTGCTCTAAAACCGTGAGTTCTTTTTCTCGGAGTGTTATGGGGTTGGTATGTTCTTTTCATTCGACATATCCTTATATAATTTAAGAGCGAAATTGTATAAAAACTTTACTTAAAGGGTGGTTAATGCGTTTTCTCTCTTATTAAAAGAGTTTTTCTACTTTAATACTTTTGTAATTTTCTTACACTATAATTGACAAATAAAATTTAAGCTGTAATATAAAAACACAATAACAGAAAACATCAACTCTTATCAAGTGTTTCATTTTAAGTTACAGATTTCTTTAAATAAGGTTTTAATATATATGATTAACTTTAAAAACAATATCTACACAGCCTTAGTAATAAGCTTTATACTTTTACTCTCTTCTCTGTGGTTAAGCTACCAAAATGTACAAAATAGCAACTCTGTCTTAAAGCATCTCAGCAAGGACCAGAGTAAACTTAATCTGTATGCCAATAGACTCAGCTATGATATAAAAAAGAATCAGGCTGAGATACTTCAAACCTTCACTTTAAACAAAAACTACACTATAGAGAAACAAGAAAAAGCCTATTCTCAGATACAAAACAGTATCGTAAAACTACAAGAGTTTTTAAAAGAGAAGCCCTCTCTCTCAACAAAGTTTTCTAAAAGATTGAAAAGTGTGACAACTAAAACTATTTCATTTCAAGCAATTCAAGACTCTCTTATTAGTGCTCTAAAATCTAAAGATTTACAAAAGAGTGAGGATGCACTTATCGCTTTTAACTCTCTTTCAAAAGAGCTTAATCGAGACACGGAACTTCTTATTAATCTTGCAAACTTAGAACTTAATCAAAATGTATTTGAACTGACTAACGACAAAAGCTCAGAGTCTCTCCTATTCTCATTTCTCATTGCTGTTCTACTTATTGGCTTTTCTGTCTATAAGTTCAATCTACTCCACAACAGGCTGCGAAACCAGCTACAAAGGGCAGAAAATGCGGAAAATGATTTGCAACAAATCCAAAAACAGCTTCTCAAATATAATGATGACTTAGAAGCTGAAATAACAAAAAAGACAAAAGAGTTACATGACAAAATTTATACTAACTCTCTGAGTGCCTTACCAAATAGAAACAAACTTTTAGAAGATATACCACTTTATGAATTCGCCTACATCGCTATACTCAATATAGATAAGTTCCAATCATTCAATGATGTTTACGGAGAAGAAACTGGAAATATAGCTCTGAGCATGAGCGCAGACTTTTTAAGAGAAGAGCTTAAAAATAGCTCAATGTTTTTATATCATATTGGAGGTGACGAGTTTGTTATTGTCGCGCAACAAAATGATACACTTTCCAATCAAATCTTTACTGAAGAGATAGAGAAAATTCTAAAAAACTTTAAAACAGAGCGTTTTGAATATGAAGAGAAACACTTTCAATTTATGATGAGTGCAGGTCTCGCTTTTGGTGGGAATGTAAGAATGTTAGCACATGCGGATATGGCTCTTAAAGACGCAAAAAAACGAAATATTCAACTCTCAGTATTTGATGACGACAAAGAACTTGAAAAAACGCATCAGGAAAATATTGAGTGTATGAAAAAACTCATATATGCACTCGATAACAAGAATATACTCTCTTACTATCAACCTATTGTACCTATTCAAGACATTACAAAAAAAACAAAGTATGAATCACTTGTACGTATGCGTGACGAAGATGGAAAAATAATCCCACCATTCAATTTTCTAGATGTGGCAAAAACAAATCGCATCTATCATAAGATTACTCGAGCCGTGCTTCACAATACACTCTCAACTATTCAAGAGCATCATATTCCATGTTCATTAAACCTGTCACTCAGTGACATAGAAAATGAAAAAACAATGAAACACTTGTTTGAATTACTTGATAATTTTGAACAGAATGAACTCTTAACAGTAGAGCTCTTAGAGACAGAAGAGTTTACAAACTATAAACTTGTATATGACTTCTGTATAAAGGTACGTTCTTACGGAGTAAAAGTGGCGCTAGACGACTTTGGTAGCGGATACTCCAACTTTTCTCATATACTTCAAATGCCAGTAGATTACATTAAAATCGATGCCACCCTCATTTCAAATATTGATAGAGACCTCAGCTCTCAAATCATGGTTGAAACAATAGTCGAACTGGCACATAAACTCAATGTCCTGACAATAGCAGAATTTGTTTCTTCAGAGGAGATTTATGCTGTTGTAAAAGAGTTAGGAGTTGACTATGCTCAAGGTTTTTATCTTGGAAAGCCTCTAGAAATCAGTGAATATATTCAGAACTAACTTTACAATGTGTGAAGCTATGAAAGCTTCACGTCAATCTCTCCATCAAGCATGTCAAAGTTTACAGATGTTCCTTCCACAACTTTTCCCTCTAAAATAAGATCGGCTAACCTGTCTTCTACTATCTCATATAAAGCACGTTTAAGTGGTCTAGCACCATAGACAGGATCAAATCCCGCCTCAGCTATGTATGACTTCGCATCTTCACTCAGACTCAATGTGATATCACGTTCTCTTACTTTTTCCACTATCTCTGCGAAGAAAATGTCTACAATTCCTTTGATTTCACCTTGACCTAAAGCGTTAAAGATAACAACATCATCGAGTCTATTTAAAAACTCTGGTTTAAATGCTTGTTTAAGCTCAGCCATTACCATTTCATCGAGTTCGTCACTTTTAGCATGATTAATAATCTTGTCACTTGCAATGTTCGATGTCAAAATAATGATAGTATTTGAAAAATCTACCGTTACCCCCTTGTTATCCGTTAAACGTCCATCGTCTAAAACTTGCAAGAGCATATTAAACACATCTGGATGCGCTTTTTCAACCTCATCAAAAAGGATGACTGAGTACGGTTTTCTTCTTACAGCTTCTGTAAGCTGACCACCCTCTTCATACCCTACATAACCTGGTGCAGCACCAACCAAACGTGAGACTGCATGTTTCTCCATATACTCACTCATATCTATTCGGATGAGTGCCTCTTCACTGTCAAACAGGAACTTGGCCAATGTCTTCGCCGTTTGTGTTTTACCAACACCCGTTGGACCAAGGAATAAAAAACTTCCAATAGGAGCATTTGCACTACTGAGGCCTGCTTTGTTACGTTTTATAGCTCGAGCAACCGCATGAGTGGCTTTTGACTGTCCGACAACTGTCTTGTTAAGCTCCTCTTCTACATGAAGAATCTTTGTCTGTTCTGCCTGAAGCATTTTATTTACAGGAATGTTTGTCCAACGAGAAACTATTGAGGCGATTGAAGCTTCATCAACACTATTTTTAAGGAGTGTTCCTTCGGCTTGCATAGTATCCCACTGTTTGTTAAGTGTTTTTTCCTCTTCTACTAGTTTAGGAATCTCTCCATACTCAATCTCAGCAGCACGATTAAATTCTGAATGTCCTTTTGCTTGTTCGGCTTCACGACGTTTTGAGTCTATTTCACCTTTAATCTTAGAAATTCTCTCAAAAACCTCTTTTTCACTCTTAAATTGCGTTTCAAGACTTCTAACCTCCTCTTCAACATCTGCAAGTTCTTTTTCTATCTCAAGTAAACGCTTCTCATTTGAGGGAGTTTTCTCCATATTGAGAGCCTCTTTTTCTACCATTAAGTCAGATTTTTTTCGTTTTGATGCGCTCAACTTATTTGGCTCTGATTCAATCTGCATTTTTAGCTCTGCTGCAGCCTCATCAATAAGGTCTATCGCCTTATCCGGTAAGAATCTATCTGCAATATATCGATCTGAAAGTTTTGCTGCCGCTACCAAAGCACTATCGACTATAGTTACATTATGGTGTGCTTCAAGTCTCTCTTTGATTCCACGTAAGATTTGCAGTGCTTGATTGACACTTGGTTCATCCAAGTTAATCGGTAAAAAACGACGCTGTAAAGCAGCATCTTTTTCAAAGTATTTTCTATACTCTTTGAGTGTTGTTGCTCCAATTGTATGAAGTTCTCCCCTTGCAAGCGCAGGTTTTAGAATGTTTGCCGCATCCATACTTCCCTCACTCGCTCCAGCACCTACAATAGTATGTATCTCATCAATAAAAAGAATGATATTTCCACTCTGTTTTACTTCATCTATAACAGCTTTTAACCTATCTTCAAACTCTCCACGATATTTCGCACCAGCAATAAGCGCGCTCATGTCAAGTGCTATTACTTTTTTATTTTGCAATGAAGTAGGAACATTTCCACTTTGAATTCTCTGTGCAAGTCCTTCAACAAGTGCTGTTTTACCAACCCCTGGTTCACCTAAAAGCATAGGGTTGTTTTTTGTTTTACGGATAAGAATCTGCATCATGCGTGTTATCTCTTCATCACGTCCTATGACAGGAGACAGATTTCCCTCAGCAGCCTCTTTTGTCAAATCTATCCCGTACTTCGCTAACGAGTCCAGTGTCTCATCTGCACTTTGTGAATCTATCTTTGCACCTCCACGAGCTGCTTCAATATTTTTAGCCAACTCTTGCACATTTATGTATTTTGCAAGTATCGTGCTAAAAGGTTCGACTTGAAGATTTGCAAGAAGATAAGTATCCACTGCCAAATAAGCATCTCCATTTTTAGTCATAAGACCTACACCATTCTCAAGTGTTTGTACTAAGTTTTTTGAGAGTCTCATATTCTCTTTGGAGATATTTGAAGCAGTTGGCAACTTCTCTGTTATACTTTTTATGTCAAGTTCCATTGCAACCTTATCTATATTCATTTTGTTGAACATCTGGTTAAGTATGGAGTCACTATTTGTCAACAGTGCCCAGAGCATATGCTCTGACTGCACTTCCTGGTTTTTAGAGTGTAAGGCTAACGAGAGTGCACTCTCAACTAGTTGTGTCATGTTATGTGTTAATTTTTCAAATATATTATTACTCATTTTATTCTCCTTAGATTGATAACTTATTTATTATTTTTTTCACATCAATATTATAGCAACTTGAGTCTATCTTTGTCAAGTATATTTATTCTTGTATACTCATCCTTTATTTTAAGATTATCTAATTTCTTTTATTGTATAATTCCACAAATATTTAGCAGGACAGTTTAATGCCAACAGTTTTACAAGCCTTAGAAAATCGCTCATCAAAAAGAGCATATACAGATAAAAAAATACCAAAAGAGACTCTTGAGGAGATACTTGAAGCTGCAGGAAAAACTCCAAGCGGTGCAAATATGCAACCTTGGATAACCTATGCTATCTCTAATGAAGAGGTACTCAAAAATGTTGGTGATGCTATTATCTCTACAATGAACGATGGCGTTGAAAATGACCAGTTTATTCAATACTATCCTTTAAAATGGGTCAACCCATATAAAAAACGCCGTGTTATTACAGGTGCAGGTCTTTACAAGCTAATGGAAGTGGATAGAAAAGATAATGACACAAGAGTAAAAATGTGGCATGACAATTTTAGATGGTTTGGTGCGAATACAGTTATTTTTGTATTTGCTGACAAAGCAAATATAGATGGAGCACAAGGTGCTCTTATTGATTGTGGTGCGTACATGCAAAGCATTATACTTGCAGCACAAGAGTTCGGAATAGATAGTTGTCCACAAGGCTCTACTACAGAGTTTGGTAAAGTTGTTGCTCGTGCTTTAAATGTTCCAGACAACCTAGCACTTTTATACAGTGTTGTTTTAGGCTACGAAGATAAAGACGCTAAAATCAACACATACCAGCCTGATAAGGTGACTCTTAAAGAGTCTGTAACTTTTATAGACTAAATACTCTTTTTAGTTTGCTACTTTAAATTTTTTAAAGTAGCGTTCTTTCATACTTGCGTTTCCACTCACTCCACCACTATGAATATAAAGCACACTCTCTTTGGTCTGTTCTTGAAGTGCAAGCCACATCCCAGGTGCATAGAGTAGGTCAAACTCGATTCCACTCTCTAAAAGCTTTTCATACACCTGATAAAACTCTCTATATGGTTTTGCAAAATGGTACTTTCTTGTAGGTTCTAAGATAAAAAGGTTTTGAGGTATCTCACATAAAGCAGTCATCTGCTCTTTGAGATATGTGACATTACCCACGCAAGGAGTCGTGTATACTCTGTACTCTGGAAGGGCTAAGGCTAAAAAAAGTGCCGTCGTTCCAGTTCCCGAAGGAGTCGCGACCGCTTTAAATGTATGGTTTTTATCTACAGCAACCTGTTCTCTTATCTCCTGTGCTAAAACTTCCAAGCCTCTTTTAGCTTCTTCAACTGCTCCACCCTGCTCAACTATAAATGTGTTCTCATCCTTGAGCACACCGAGTGAAGATATAAAATCTCTATAGAGTGACTCTTCTATCTCTATATGTTTCATCCCTAAAGCCAAAGCTTCTGAATAGTTACCTGCAGTATTTTCTCTTTGAGCAGCACTCAAAGGTTTCGTATAGTAAATAAACTCCCATTCTTTTTTTTGACACAGAGAAGCAATTGCCAACATTGCATTTGACTGTGTTCCACCGTAGGAGATTATTTTTGTAAATTTTTCTTTTGGAGTTTGAAGTAAGGTGTAAAATTTTCGGTATTTATTTCCAGCTAAATGTGGATCTATAAGGTCATCGCGTTTAACGAAAAAGTCCCTACCCTCTAAGGATATTTTAGAGATAGGAGACGCATTCATCTATGTAGTTTATTTAATACTTGCTTTTTTCTGTAGAGCATCCATTTTAGTTTTCATAACACTTTTAAATTTTTCCATTTTAAGGCGCTGTTCAATAAATGATTTTACCTCATCATATTTTCTAACTGTTGCATTTTTCTTATCTTCTAGATAGATAACATGAAATCCAAACTGTGTTTTAACAGGCTCACGTGTAACACTTCCCTCTTTCATACTAAAAACTTTGTCATTGAATGCAGGTACCATTTGTCCTTGTGCAAAATAACCTAAGTCTCCACCCTTTGGTCCACTAGGTCCTGTCGACTTTGCTTTTGCAAGTTCTATAAATTTACTTTTTAGTTTTTCACCACTCAAAGACTTTAACTCAGCGATAACACCTTTAGCTTCACTCTCTTCTTTGACTAAAATATGGCGTGCATGTACAGTCTCTTTTTCATTAAACTCTTCTTTATTTTTCTTATAATACTCTTTTAGTTCTTTATCTGAAATTTTTAAATTATCAAGAAGCTTCTTTTGCCATACCTGGATAGCAAGCTCTTTTTTCATACGCTCTTCAAGTTTTTTATATTCTGTCTTATAGTCGTTTGATTTTAATACACCTGTTTTTTTAGCATCATCATAGATAAGTTCTTTGCCTATTAATTGCTGAAGAACTTGTTGTCTAAACTGAGCTTGTTTATCTGCTGGAACTTGGTTAAATCTACCTTGAGTTGCATTCATAAGCTCTGTATCAACTTCTTGTTGAGTGATTGCTTGTCCGTTGACAGTAACAAGTGTTTGTGCTGATGCTACGACACTGCTCACTAGAAGAGCAGAAAGTACTTTTGTAGTTAATTTCATTTAGAGTTCCTTAATTTTTTATACATAAGGAAGTTTAATCTTTATTAACTAATAGTTATTAAACAACTTTAAACTTTCACCTTCAGATACTTATAAAGTACCTCATCGAGTTTCGTCCGAGTTAAAGGCTTCGCTATATACTCGTCAAGTCCTTCCCTTAACAACATCTCTTTATCCCCTTCCATCGCCATAGCTGTTAATGCAATTATGGGTGTAAGCTTATTTGAAGAGAGTCTACCTTTAATCTCTTTTGTAGCCACTATTCCATTTTTCTCTGGTAAATCAATATCCATAAATATCAAGTCATATCTGTTTTTTTCACACATCTTTACTGCATCTACACCGTTTGAGGCAGTTGAAACAATTATCTCACTCTCTTGGAGCATAATCTGAATGAGCCTTTGGTTTATCATATTATCTTCAACGACTAAAACTTTTGCCTTCTCCTTGATTACAGACTCTACTTCTTCGTATCTTTCATTCACTTGTATATTTATACTTGCATAGAGATGCTTAGCCATAGTACTTGCTAAAAAAGGTTTTTGTAAAGTATCGTCTACTATATGTGTAAGTTTTGTTTGAAGTTTCTGTTTCTCATCAAGTACCAAAACAATTGGAGTTTTTTTCGTATATGTTCCTAACTCTAACATCCATGAGGAATCATCTTGGTTTGCAACTATATAGAGCTCTTCTATATCATTATAAATATGTTTATCAAGCTGGTTTGATTTAACAACATCAAGGGCAAAAGAACGTAAGTAAGTTGTTAAAAAGTTTGCTTCATCTACCTTCGTCTTGTCTAAGAGTAATACTTTGACTTTTTTCTTAGGCATCATTTTGTAGTTCTGCCCTTTAGATGCTTTAAAATCGAGTACGAAATTTATATAGCTTCCCTCACCTATTTGTGTATGAATTCTAAGCTCAGAACCAAGTAGGTTTACAAGACCATGCGATAGACTCAAACCAACACCAAGCCTCTCATCTGCATGACTTCCGGCTGTAAAAGGTTCGTTTATCAGCGCTATTTGCTCTTCAGAGATTCCTCCACCAGTATCTTTCACACCAAAACCAATACTACAGTCACCATTTTGTTGACGTTTGAGCATCTTGACTTCTATGATTACCTTACCGCCACGTGGCGTAAATTTTATGGCATTTTGTGCTATCGAGTACATAATCTGTTTTATTTTTTTACTATCTCCCACTATCTCTTTAGGCAGTTTTGGATCGATGAAAGTAAGTACCTTAATGCCTTTGTTTTCACCTTGAATAGAGAAGTCATACGAGAGTTTTTCCATCATCGGCAGAAGATTGAAAGCTTCATTGTCAATGTGAAGTCTTCCTCCTTGGAGCTGTGAAAGTTCTAAGAGCGTTTCAATATTTAACATAAGGTTTTTTGACGAACGACTAATCATGTTTATATATTCTGACTGTTTGGAATCAAGATCTGTATGTGATAAAAGTTCTAAAAAGCCTAAAATACCATTCATTGGAGTTCTAAACTCATGTCCAATATTTGCCAAAAACTTTGTTTTAAGCTTTTCAACCTCTTTTGTCTGTGCTTTAGCTCCCTCAAGTTCACTTACATCTTTTAACTCTAAGATATAAAAATAGCTGTTTGTTGGCACGATATGACACGTCGCGTCTATAATCATTATCTCACCATTTGGCTTCGCTATGTTTAAACGGTAGCCTTCAGGTTTATACTTTCTAATATAATCCATCCAACTCTTGTCGGATTCTGTAAAAATCTCTTCACTCTCATTCAGGAATAGATCACGGATACTCTCATAAGTCCTTCTGTAATCTCCTATATCATGAAAGCCCATTGTTTCTAAGAAAGTATTATTTGCTCCAACGAAACCTTCTCCCTTAAAAAAGTAAAGCATCATTGATGTATGGTTATCAACTATATCCTTGTAAAAATTCTTATCAAAACTTACCGTCGTGTCACCGCTTTGTTCATATCTATCTCTTTTCGTTTGTCTCTTTGAATTTGAAAATAGTGAAAAAATACTCATGACTTGCCTTTTTTTAAAGATTATTGCTTTGATTATATCACAAAATATTGCTAAAATGCCCATCATGAAAAAAGCCACAAAAAAAGAAATAGTAGAAATACACCAACGTTTTATAGAACGATATGATGATGCCGTAACCGAGCTCGCATACAAAAATGCCTATGAATTAGTAGTTGCTGTCGCTCTCTCCGCCCAGTGTACAGATAAACGAGTCAATATTCTTACACCAGCACTTTTTGAAAAGTACCCCAGTACAAAAGAGCTTGCTAGTGCCGACATAAATGACGTAAAAAGTCTCATAAACAGCTGTTCGTTTTTTAATAACAAAGCGACTAATATCATCAAAATGGCACAAAGAGTCGAAGAGGTTTATGGCGGTGAAATTCCTATGGATGAAAAAGAGCTCCAATCCCTTGCGGGAGTTGGACAAAAGACCGCTAATGTAGTTATGATAGAGTACACAGGGGCAAATCTTATGGCAGTAGACACCCATGTGTTTCGAGTTTCACATCGTTTAGGTTTGAGTGATGATAAAACTGCTCTTAAAACAGAAGCAACTCTTGTCAAAAAATTTAAAAACAATCTTCATGCGCTCCATCAAGGTATGGTTCTCTTTGGTCGATACATTTGTACCGCAAAAAATCCAAAATGTGAAGAGTGTTTTTTAACTGAATTTTGTAAAACAAAAGAGAGTTTTAAAGTTTAGGCATGAGAAGTGCTTTATGAAAAATATGATTAAAATAACTCTTTCACTTATCTTTTTAAGTATCATCTTTAGCGGTTGTGTAAATAAACATGGTGTTTCAGCAAAATACTATAGCGAATGCAAGGAGTATTATGACTACCAAGGCTACTACCATAAAGAGTGTGGTGAAGACGACATTTTCACATATGAAGAGGTCAAAGATACACTTAAAAAGAAAAAAAACGAACCTGCTGGGAACGTCTGGTAAAATTTTCTCAGACTTCTACTACTTTATAGCAATGAATGTACAGAAGTTTGACCAACGTAAAAGAACTTCACAGTGAGAAAAGCCTGCATTTTTTGCCATTTTTATATTTTCTTCTTCACTATATGGAACAAGGACATTCTCTAGTGCTTCACGTTTTTGCATGATCTCATACTCAGAATACCCCTGTGTTTTCTTGAAATCATAATAACACTCTATCAACTCTTTATTCAATTTTGAGTGATGAGAGATGACCTTTTCGCTAAAGATGAAGACACCATCTTTTTTAAGACTCGATGCTATCTTCTTTACGAGCTCTTCACGAACAAGTGGACGAATAAACTGTAGAGTATAGTTACTTATGAAAACATCTGCACCTTGGTACTCATATGTCAAGATGTCTGCATTTTTTACTTCTATATTTGCTCCATACGCCTCACACTTACGTCGAGCCTGTTTGAGCATTGCTTCTGAATTGTCTAGACCAACGAGGCTAGCATTTACATCCATATCTCTGTGAATATTTAAGAGTAGTGAAGCAGTTGAACATCCAAGGTCATAAAGCACACCACCCTCTTTTAAGTTCTTGAGTGCGAAAAAACGTGTGATATTTTGAGACTCTTTATAATATGGCACACTCCGCTCTAACATATCATCAAAAACTGCCGCGACCTCTTCATCAAACTCAAACTGTTTTTTTATCGGTTTAGTAAATACTTTATCATCCATTATCAATCCTGTGTCGATATTTTAACAAAATTGTTATGATATAATCCAGCATATTTAACTGTTTGGAGTAAAGATGGACCTTGAATTTTCAACCGCAACATGGATGTTACTATTTTTCATTCTTTTTTTAGTCATAAGTATATGGAAAATATCTGCTTTCTTACCAAACAAATTACTTGCAGATGATGATAAGACACAAGAGGCTACACAGGAACTAGAAAAACTTATGCTTAAAATCATACTTGAAAAAGAAGGTTTGCTTGATGAAAAAGAGTTATTTTTTGCAATGAGTAAAGATGAAGATTTTGACAGTGAACTCTTTTGGCGTTTTAATCTGAACCGACTTAAGCATTTACTTAAAAACTACTATACAAAAAATCCAGACGCAAACAATATAGCAAGCATATATACACATTTAAATAAATAAGTTACAATTTCGTAAAAAGGAACAAAAAATGAAAAATACAATCTACCTACTCTCTATCGCTCTTATTATGGGAGCATGTACATATAAAAATGAGCCAATAAAACTCAAACCTTATGAGGCAAACTACAAAGCCCCAATCTCCAAAGAGAAAAAAGCTATCTTTGTCCATAGCGTAAAAGATGACAGAGCAGACAAAAGTAGTATCGGTTATGCACTTGAAGATGGCGAAAGGAAAATCACTTTCTTTAGTAATGAGAATTTTGAGAAAAAATATAAAGATGCTCTCATCTATGCACTCAGTATTTCAGAGTTTAACACAAATGTGAGTCAAGCCGAAGCTTCAGAAGTGATCGAGATACATATAAAAAACATCAAGATTGTTCATACAGATAAAAGTTTTGATGAAAACCTGAAGGGAGAACTTGCTGTTGAGCTAGTAGTCAAAAAGGGAAATACTACCACAAAGTACAACTTCACACAAAAAGCGGGAAAATGGATCTCCCCTTCACACAATTCTAAAGATGTAGAACCATTTTTAGCGACTCTTTTTGCGGACAGTATAGATGCAGTTGTTGCCAAACTAGTAGAGTAAACACTCTACTTCTTTTAGATATACACCTCTTAAATCCCAACCTTCTAAGAGGTTGGAAAACAATGTGCTTTTCTTAATTTCTATCCATAGCGTTTAAATCTTTAAATGCTATCACAACACGCTCAACTAGAGTCTCTTGACCAGCACGTAACCATTTTCTTGGATCATAGTACTTTTTATTTGGCTTGTCTTCACCTTCTGGATTTCCAATTTGTCCTTGGAGATATGCTTCATTTTTAGCAACATAAGCACGAACTCCATCCCATGTAGCCCACTGAGTATCAGTATCGATATTCATCTTGATAACACCATAAGAGATAGCTTCACTTATCTCAGAAGGGAGTGAACCTGAGCCTCCGTGAAAAACAAAGTTTACAGGTTTAGCTTCTGTTTTATGTTTTTCATTGATGTATTTTTGAGAGTTTTCTAAGATTTTTGGAGTAAGTTGCACGTTTCCTGGCTTGTAAACACCATGAACATTTCCAAATGAAGCAGCAATAGTAAAGTGAGGAGAGACTTCACCTAAAACTTCATAGGCAAGACATACATCTTCTGGCTGAGTATATAGAAGTGAGTTATCCATGTCTGTATTGTCTACACCATCTTCTTCCCCACCTGTACAACCTAGTTCTATCTCAATACTCATACCAATTTTTGCCATACGTTCTAAGTATGTTTTACATGTTGAAATATTCTCTTCTAGTGGTTCTTCTGAAAGGTCTAGCATATGTGATGAGAAAAGTGGTTTTGCATTTTCTTTATAGAACTCTTCACCTGCATCTAAGAGTGCATCTATCCAAGGCAGAAGTTTTTTAGCAGCATGGTCAGTATGAAGAATAACAGCAACACCATACATTTCAGCTATTGCATGTACATACTTCGCTCCAGCTACAGCACCAGCGATTGCAGATTTCTCACCCTCATTCGAGAGTCCTTTTCCTGCAAAATAAGACGCCCCACCATTACTAAACTGGATGATAATCGGAGAGTTTGCTTTTGCAGCAGCTTCAAGAACTCCATTTATAGAATCACTGTTTACTACATTTACTGCAGGGATTGCAAACCCAACTTCCTTTGCGTGTGCATAAACTTTTTGTACATCATCTCCAAAAAGTACACCCGCCTTGACTATATCTAAGATACCTTTACTCATCAGAACTTCCTAAAATTTTAATTATCTAATTATAGTGAACACTTCATTTAAAAGAACTTTATGTATAATGACAAAATGATTAAAGAGAAGCCAAAAGAAATTTTTACCGACATCGTTCTCATTGACATAATCAACTTTTCCAAACTATCTGATATGCAACAACTTGAGATAATCACTTTTTTAACAAAAAGCTATAAAAAAATGATAGAGAAGATGTTGTTAAACTCCAATTTAACACTCTCAAAGCTTGTTTTAGGTTTTATCTCAACTGGTGATGGTTTTTTTTGTATTTTGAATCCTAGGCTTAAAGGCTACGGCACAATATTAGGCGTAAGTTTTAACCACTTCTCAGACCAAATAGCTAAAAAGTTTCCCTACTTTGAAGGTGTACGAATTGCTGTCCATACTGGAGAAATAAATCAGTTTACTGATATTCTCGGCAATACTAATTATATTGGGAATGGTCTCAACGACTGTTCAAGGTACTTAGAATTTAAAAACTTTACGATCTCAACTGTTATGATTTCAGATACTGCTTTTAGCAGTCTAAAAGGTTTTCTACAAAGGCACAGAGACTTTAACAAGCTTTTGATTGAGAGAGAGTTTAAGCACTCTGAAACATATCTTTTTTATGACAAACACGGTAAAGAGAAAAAAGGATGCTTAGTCTGGCTAAGAAAATCGGGTATAATTAACCCTCCAAACATATATTTTAACTCCATAATGCCAAGATAGTAAAGGAAAGAAATGCGACTTACATTGGATGAGTACTCACAACATTTTAAAATGTCTAAAGAGATGATCAACTCTAAATTACGTACAAAAAAACTAAACTATATCATTGAAGATGGTGTGACATACATTATTGTCACAAGAAGCTCACTCGATGGTGATAAACGCAATGAAATACACAATCAAAAGAAAGAGACTCTCAAGCAAGAAAAAACACAGACTCAAACGCTTACAAAGCCAAAAACAACTGTAGCCATGGTACTAGGACTCTATCAACGTGAGAATCAGCAACTTAAAGAGAAAATAATTCAACTCGAAAATAAGATAGATAAACTTATTGATGACAAAGAGCAGATGTTACGTGATGAGATGAATAAAATAGAACAAGTTTACAGTGAAAAAGATATGCAACTCAAAAATATTCTAGAGCTTGTAAATGCAAAATATATGGCTGAAAAAGCCCAAACAATACATGAAGTCGAACCAGTAGAAAAACAAAAAATCGTAAAAAAAGAAGAAGTTGTTGAGCTCAAGTCCTACCTCAAGACCCTTGACCTTGAGCCGTACCAAAGAAAAATTATAAAAAAAAGATTTTTGGCAGTGTATAATAAAGATATTAGAGTAATCAAGCAGAATGGTAGTATCTTCTTAAACTTCTCAAAATATGACTATAGTGATTTACTCGAGTACTAAGGACACAGATAATGGCAGAAGTTCAAGAGAAAAAAGAACTTAGTCGATATATTAAAAAATCTTTAGAGAGTTTTGCAGCAGAGAACTTTCTACCTCTTGCAGAGTGTGACTTCACACTTTTAAAAACGAATACTTACATCAAAAGCAATACGAGTGGCGAGTTTGAACTTTTTTCGCAAGAGACACTTAAAGATTATCTAGGTAGAGATAAAATTCTCAATGAACATATAGAAATTCAACAACAACATCAATTTACCTTACACGCCATAAAAGAGTGTAAAATAAAACTAGACTATGCAGTTGAGCTATACGAATATGCTTCGCACCCGAAGATAGTTCTTTCACCTGACTCGATAATCCCACATACACTCTATACTCCAAAAGAACTGCTCAAAGTACTTTTCTATGAATTTAATAAGATTAAAGCGTATCATGGGATTTTAATTCGCATCTTTGATGAAACTATGGTAAATAATCTTAAAGTACTTGTAAAGTACATATATATGGGGAAGTTTACTAAAAAAGTAAAAATTACTCTGTTTGATGGAATAGAACCCGTCCTAACAAGAAAAAGTCAACTTATATACTGGTTTAAAGAGAAAGAAGAGAAGAGTCAAGTAATAGAAGTCGATGCAAATGAAGTACTTATAGAGTATAAAAAACCAATCTTTGGAAAAAGTGGTTTTAATGCTTACGGACAACTCATAAATGTTGACTATGTTCGTAATATTGACGATATAGAAGCAAATATGGATGAGGACTCTATTTACATCAAAGAGGATAAAAACTCCAAAAGCTATATTGCAAAAAAACAGGGTTATGTTCACTTTAATGAGAGACATCTTTGTGTAAATAATAATATAAACCTCGATAAACTCTCGAGAAACGCACGTTCAGTAGCCTCACAAGAAGAAAACAGCATACAAGTTACTGTATCTCAGCATGATACAAATAGAGATAGTATAGGAGAGGGGGTCTCTCTAAAATCAGAATCTATACATATAGATGGTTTTGTAGGAGCAAAAAGTGTTTTAGAGGCACTCAATTTATCTATAGACGGTGCAACACACCAGGACTCTACCCAATACGCAAAATTTGCAACAATTAATCGACACAAAGGGAAACTTCGTTGTCATCATGCAAAAATAGCTCTTTTAGAGGGTGGTGAGATTCATGCTACTAGTGTCGAGATAGAATCTAGTTTAGGTGGTAGTATCTATGCAAAAGATGTCATTATAGGGCATGTCAAAAGTAACTTAAAAGTCTATGCTTCTAATTCAATAACAATAAAACTTATAAGCGGTGAAGATAATCTCCTTCATATTGGTTATAAGCAGATTCCAGTGCTTAAAAGTAAAATCGATTTTATACATACGGACATAGAAGATTTGAAATATTCTCTTGAAGAGGCAAGAAGACATAATCATTCTGAGATACAACCAATACAAAAAAAGATTCAAGATCTTAAAAATGAAGCAAACTCAATAATAACTGCCTATAAAGATGCAAAGATTACTATTGAACAGCCATGCCGTGGACTCAACAATATCATCTTTAGTATTGATGATGATCATGAAATAAGTTATAAAACAGAAGAAAGACAATACAGTACTTTTTATCTAGAACTCGATGAAAATAAAATAACTCTCCTTCCTATTAAAAAATCCATACAAATCGAAGAATAAAAACAACTCTCTATTTTCAAGAATCTTTTATGAAAAAAATATACGGAAAACCGTGTATAATATAATTTAAATAGAATATTATATATAAATAATAATATATAAAACACAATTAAAATATCAATTTATACAATAAAATTACATTTATAAAGTATTAAATGTATATTTAAGTATATAAACCGTATCATACTTTTATGCAAATTGATGATCTCTTTAATATCCTACATAATGCAATAGAGTACGAGAATAATGGAAAAAAAATATCACTCAAAGATATGGCCTTAAACCTCGGTATTTCTATGCGTACATATCAAGACTGGAAACTCGGTCGCGCAAAGCCACAAGCTGCTGCAACTGTTATGAAAATGTTAGGTCAATTAGATGACGATGAAATCATTCGCGCCGTAAGAAAAATAAATCAACTTAAGGACTAAGTAGATGAGTACTCTGACAAAAAATGAGAGAGAAGGACTTGATGACGTCTTTTTGTCTATCCATTCAGATAAAAATAGATATGAAAAATTGAAACAACTATCATCTTTAATTATGAGTCATGAGACTAGTATAAACTGTTTAAAGCTCGTAAAACAGGCTAAAATAGGACTGAAAGAGGCAAAATTATCACATTATTTACTTAATTTAAGCAAAAAGAAGAAAAATTTAAGCAAATAAATAATAAAGTGTCTTTAGCTGAATTATTTCATGTCCGAACTCAATGCATGAATATTCGGAAATATTTTAATCCAAGGGTTTATTTATGAATAAAGCGCAATTCGTTGAATTAGTACAAGCAAGTGGCGATTACAAAACTAAAGTTGAAGCAGAAGCTGCAATTAAAGCATTTACAGAAGCTGTGACAACAGCATTAGTAAAAAAAGAGGATGTTTCTTTAGTAGGTTTTGGTAGTTTCACTGCTGCACTTCAAAAAGGTAAAAGTGGTAAAGTACCAGGTACTGATAAAACTTATACAACTCAAGATAAAATGGTTCCTAAATTTAAAGCTGGTAAAGGTCTTAAAGATCGTATCGCTGCTGGTAAATAATCATTAAGATGTTGTCATATTTATATGACAACATCTTATCTTCATAATGAATCTATCTATCTTCAACTCATTTTTTAATAAAAAAAGCAATACTCTTCATGTTCCAGATTCAATACTTGTCAAGAAGCTAAAATCTCTTTGTACTCACAGTAATTTATTAGTATATAACGATATTAAGATTTATCATCATAAAGATAGATACAATATACCTCTAATCATGCTGGATCCTCTGCGAGGTCTTTATATCTTTGAAATTAAAGCATGGTCATATGACGATTTAAAAAGTGCTCATATACAAAAAGCAAAAAATCAGAACGCATCTGCGAAAACACTCTCATTTGATAATACACACAACATCATACGAAAGAAGTTTAACGAGTTAACGCATCATGACGGCGTACCAATCTTTAACTATCTCATAATGGAAAATTTAAGTGCTGATGAGTATGAGCACTTAAATGATTCATTTAAAGAGCTTCTCCCTTTTAATAAGCTCATTTTTAATGATTATCATGACTCTGATATTTTTAAAATATTACAAGAAGTTTCTCCAGAGGACCATACACTTCCACCTATAAACAATATACTCGGAACTCTTTTTGTTCAGTATGCGATAGTTGAGAGTGAAAGTTTGATACATTTTGCTACTCAAGAACAGATGGATTTTATCAATATGCCACTTGAAGAAATCAGTGTTTTAAATGGTGTCCCTTCAAGTGGGAAAAGTAGTCTAATTCTTCTTAAATCCATTGTTTCTCTACTAGAAGACTCTTCAACTACAATCATCATACTTAAACCTACAGTTTTAGCCTGTGATATATTCAAAAAAAGACTTCTAGAAATAGTCGAACACGGTATAATTGAAGTTGATTTGAGCTCTATTGAGATTATCACACCACTAGAACTACTAAATAGGCACTTGAAAAAAATAAACATGCCCGAGGTAGATACAATCTCAAATATTGACAGCCAGCTAATGAAGAAAAAATTTAAGAGTGCCGATGTAATTATGTGTGATGATTCAAATCTACTACCTTACTCTTTTATAGAGTACCTCAAGCGTATTCAAAAAAAATCTAAACTTCTTTTTGTAAATGACAAGAGATCATCACATGAGAACTCGCTTACAAAAGAGTTTAAAAAAGAAGAACAAGAGATTATATTTTTTGAAACTAATCCATATGCAAAAGTACTCCAGCTTACTCATAATTTTTTCAAACATGACAAACAAGAGAGTGTGATGGTCATCTCAAACTCAAAAACCCAAGAGAAGCTTCTGGATGACATAGGCTCATATGTGTTTCAAGTACCACAACAGTTAGATAGTTCAAAACATCTTATTAATCAAGAGTTTTCTCCACTTATTCTTGCAACTTATACAGATATAAACACACTATCAGCAAAACATATTATAATGCTGGATTTATGTTCTGAAAGTCCTGATAAAATTGAGTATGCGCTAAATATAGATACTCTTAGTACATATGTACTTTATCAAGAGGATTGTCAAGAAATTATAGATTTGAAGGATAAATATGAAAGTAGTCAAGAGCGAGCAAGAGTGGAAGGAACAACTGACTCCTGAAGCATTTTATGTCTGTCGTCAGCATGGAACAGAAGCACCATTTAGTGGAAAATATAATGACAATAAAACTGATGGGCTCTATAGATGCGTCTGTTGTGATGCCCCACTTTTTACATCTGATACTAAATTTGACTCTGGTACAGGTTGGCCAAGTTACTTTGAAGCTGTTGAAGATTCTATAACTGAAGTAAAAGATGCCTCACATGGTATGATTCGCGTCGAAGTAAAGTGCTCGAATTGTGATGCTCACCTAGGGCATCTTTTTCCAGATGGTCCAGAACCTACCGGTATGAGATACTGTATCAACTCTGTCTGTTTAGACTTCCAAGAAGAGGAAAACTAATATGCATCATCTTATCTTAGTTGTTTTATTTATGTTCTCAACAACTCTTTTTGCATCCAATCCACATGTAGTACTTGAGACTACACAAGGAAAAATAGAGCTTGAACTTTACCCTGAAGTCGCACCACTTGCAGTAGAGAACTTCACTACACATATAAAAGAGGGCTATTATGACGGTATCGCTTTTCATAGAATCATTCGTAACTTTATGATTCAAGGTGGAGACCCAACAGAGAGTGGTAGAGGAGGAGAAAGCATCTGGAAAAAACCTTTTAAAGATGAGTTTAAAAATAAAGTCTTTGATAAAGCGGGAATATTGGCCATGGCGAATGCTGGTCCATCTACAAACGGAAGTCAGTTTTTTATTACAACTGCTCCCACACCATGGCTTAATGGTTACCATACTATCTTTGGGGCAGTAACTAACAAAGAGTCTATGAACACACTTTCAAAACTCAACAATGTTGCCACATTAGGAAGAAGCGCTGGAGATCGTCCACTTGAGAGACAAGAAATAATCAAAGCTTACATATTAGAAGAGGGTAAATAATGGAAATACAAACTATCAAGAAACTTGAAGAAGAAGCGCTTAAAAAAAGTGGAACAGACTTTACTCGTTTAGGATTTGCACTCTTTTTTATGATTGGTGTTTTAACATATAGTTTTTTAAGTAATGGTGGTATACCAAACAATATGTTCCTTGCTGTAGCAGCACTCATCGGTGCTTACATGGCAATGAATATTGGAGCAAACGATGTAGCAAATAATGTTGGTCCTGCAGTTGGTTCCAAAGCCATGACTATGACGATGGCAATTATTATAGCCGCTATCTTTGAAGCTTCTGGAGCACTCATTGCAGGTGGAGAAGTTGTTAAAACAATCAAGAAAGGAATTATTGACATTTCCGCCTTTGGTTCTAATGTAGACCCTTTTATTTGGGCTATGATGGCTGCACTTTTAGCAGCAGCACTTTGGCTTAATTTGGCAACTATGATGCGTGCACCGGTTTCAACAACACACTCTATAGTTGGTGGTGTTATGGGTGCAGGAATAGCGGCCGCTGGTTTTAGTATTGTCTCATGGAGCACTATGGCTAAAATTGCTGCATCATGGGTTATCTCACCTGTTTTGGGTGGAGTCATAGCAGCACTATTTTTGTTTTCAATTAAAAAATCAATAGTCTTCAAAGAAGATAAAATAGAAGCAGCAAAACGCTATGTTCCTATCTTTGTAGCGATTATGTCATGGGCATTCATCACATACTTAACACTCAAAGGGCTGAAGAAAATATGGCCAGATATAGTAAACACTTTAAACTTACTTCCTCTTATCTCAATGGAAGTAACGAAAAAACCCTCACTTTTCATCGCACTACTTCTAGGTTTAACAGTTGCAACTGTCGTCTATATACTACTTAAAGTGAGACTTTCTAGAAAAGCTCACAATTTAGAAAATACAAAAGACTCTGTTAATACTCTCTTTACTATACCACTTATTTTTTCAGCTGCACTTTTAAGTTTTGCACACGGTGCAAATGACGTTGCAAATGCAATTGGTCCTTTAGCGGCTATCAATGATGCTGTTGTGAATGGTGGAATCTCAAGTAAGGCAAGTATTCCTCTCTGGGTAATGGGTGTTGGTGCACTTGGTATTGCACTTGGTCTCGCTCTTTATGGTCCAAAACTTATTAGAACGGTTGGTTCGGAGATTACAGAGCTTGACCAGATTAGAGCATTCTCAATAGCTATGGCTGCATCTATTACAGTTATCATCGCTTCTCAACTTGGACTTCCGGTTAGTTCTACTCATATTGCTATCGGTGGTGTTTTTGGTGTAGGTTTCTTAAGAGAGTACCTACACTTAAGTGGTACGGATACTACTATAGAAGAAGATAAAGAGACTATAAAAGATGAAAAAAGTACTCTTCAAGCATACAAAGCTGAACTCTCTTCTTTAGAGGAAAAAGAGGAAAAGTCCAAAAATGAATACGAAAGAGTTGTCGAGCTTTATAAACTTATAGCCGATGAGGAAAAACTTATCAAAACAACGAAAAAACATCTTAAACGAGTCAAGAAAGTACAATATGTAAAACGTGATGCGGTGAAAAAAATCATTGCTGCATGGATTATAACTGTACCTGCTGCTGCAGTACTTGCTGCTCTACTCTTTTATATGATTAGAGGAATTATGATCTAGTCATACCTTACGGAGGGCTTGATAAATTTGAACAAGTCCGAAGTGTTCTTTTACATCATGCACTCTTAAAATTTCTGCACCGTTTATAAGTGCTTCATGATGTAGTGCTAATGTTCCTGCAAGTCTATCTTCTACTTTTGTAGGAGTTATCTTATCTATCATAGATTTTCTTGAAGCTCCAATAAGTAAAGGCTTTTGAAGCGTTCTGAAGTGCTCTAGATTTTTAAGTAAATACAAATTATCCTCTAAGCTTTTTCCAAAGCCTATCCCAACATCAAGTACTATATTGTTTATGCCAAAAGATTCAGCCTTCTTAATTCTCTCTTGAAAAAATGAATAGACTTCGCTTAAAAGATTTTCATAATGAGGATTTATCTGCATCGTTTGCGGTGTTCCCTGCATATGCATAATCACAGCCGTCGCATCGTACTCAGCACAAAGCCTGCATACAGCATTATTTTGTAAACCTGTAATATCATTTACAATTTTAAAGCCGGACTTTAAAGCATACTCTATAACTATTGGCTCATAGCTATCAATGCTAAAATCAACTTTTTCATAAAGTTTTTTCTCTTTGATAAGGTCACATATAGATTTTACACGTGAGAGTTCCTCATCTGGATCTACAGCTTCAGAATTAGGAGCAGAAGAGACACCACCAATATCTATTATACTTGCACCCTCTTCTATCATCTTTTGAATTTTTACTATTGCATTCTCATCTTTAAAGCGAGACTGAGTAAAAAAGCTATCATCATTTGCATTTACAACGCCCATGATACTTATCTTATGAGTTCCTTCTCTCTTGGTAAACTCCTGCAGTCTATGGGCTAACTCTTTGAGTCCAAAAGGTTGTGCAAGCTCTTTTTTTGCTAAAGCCTTTAAGTGTCTCGTGGTAGCTATTAAAATACAGTCCACCTTAGGAGTAAGTGCTATCACGGTACCACGTGGAACCGCCAAATCTGCACCTATCGAGAGAGCATCTTGTTTTAATATATTTGCCCCACCCACTGATAAATCTTTTATATGGATGATATGAACCTCAGCCTTATCTGCTAGAATATTTATCCCACCGCTATCAACGCCAAGTTTTTCTAAGCATCCTTTTACATCTATACTGTTTGAAAGTTTTTCTACCAACATAATCTTTGCCTACCTATCTTTAGAAAAGCTCATAAGCAGCATTGCTAAAACACTTTGTGGTCTTGAGTTAAGCGTTAGTAGCCTATAGGCCTTGTCGAAACTCTCAAGTTGTGACTCACTCAAGATGAGTGCATCTACTACAGTTGCACGATAAAAGAGTGCTTCAACCAAATTTCTAGCGTCCTCTTTTTTCACACGTGAGTGCTCTTTTAAAAAAGCGAATACTTCTTTATAGTCAAGCTTTGAAAGGTTTAAGTCTAAATTAGTGATTTTATGAGAGTTTGTCAGCTTTAAGATTGGTAAGCGGGAACGTACTGTAGGGAGCAGGTTTGATTTTGTTGGACTGATGATAATAAATTCTATATTTCTAGGTGGCTCTTCTAGAAGCTTCAAAAGAGAATTTTGAGCAATATCAGTAATATCATTGGAAGCAATGATGATGTACTTTGTATCTGACTCACTCACATACGACTCCGCTACAACAGCCTTTGCATGCTCGATTTTAAAACTCTCATCTAGAACAACAAACTTTACAACCCGAAATGGCTTCAGTCTATTTTCCAAGGACTCAACTTCCAGCTCAATTTCATCAGAGATGATAATATGCCCTTGAATCTCTTTAATCGCTTGCATCTACCTCTCCAAACATTGCTGCATTTAATGAGGAGTTAAAAAGTTTATAAAGTTGAAGAAGTTTTATGTCTAGTGAAGAGTCGTAAGACTTCAATGTAAAAGCATTATTAAAGTCTTCGTCAAAAATCCAAAAATAACTCTTGTCTTTTCTTTTTGCAATATCACTACGTTTATCATCACCTTTGCCTATGTACCAGAAGAAGCACTCATCCTTAAAAGTTATACTTATCATGTCATCGACCATATCTATCATCTCACCACCATTTACACTATCATAGTGTGTATAGATGTTATCAATGCTAATTATTGGGATCAATGGACGTTCAGGAGAGGCGCTGTTTAACGAACTCAGTATGTAGTCTTCAAGCCACTTACGTTTTTCATCAACTATAAGAATAATTGTCTTGCCGCTAAGTATCTGTTCAAGTGCGTAAGCAGTTGTTTTAGACCACTCAAAACGTAACTCTTCTAACCAACTGAGACTACCACCCTCTTCCCTTATAGCATCTAAGCTCCATTGTGCAAAGTCTGGTGTCTCTGAATCCATCATAGAATTACTTATCTAACTCATACGCTTCATGAAGACCACGTACTGCAGTCTCTGCATATTTTTCATCTATAACCATAGATATCTTGATTTCAGAAGTCGCTATCATGTTTATGTTGATATTGTTGTCTGCCATAGTTGAGAATGCTTTTGCAGCAACTCCCGTATGACTTCTCATTCCAACACCAACTACAGAAACTTTACAGATGTCTTCATTGTATGAATCTGCTTCTATCTCGCCATCTTGCACGAAAGTATCAACTATTTTTTTCGCATCAAAAAGATCTCCAACTGGTACCGTAAAGTCAATGTTTGTAGCTCCATCATGTGCCTTATTTTGAATAATCATATCAACATTTACTTCTGCTATAGCAAGTTTTGTAAAGATATCAGATGCGATTCCTGGTCTATCCTTTACACCCATAAGTGAGATACGTGCTTGGTTTCTGTCTAATGCTATTCCGCTTACTAATGGTGCTTCCATAATGTTTTCTTCCTTTGTTATTAATGTTCCTTCTTCATTTGAGAAACTTGTTCTTGTTACTAAATTTACATTTAATTTTTTTGCCATCTCTACTGAACGGTTTTGAAGGACTTTTGCACCAAGCGATGCGAGTTCTAACATCTCATCATAAGAGATTTTATCTAATTTTTTAGCCTTAGGCTCGATACGGGGGTCTGTTGTATAGATACCACTCACATCCGTATAGATTTCACACAAGTCAGCTTTAAGAGCGCCTGCAATAGCAACCGCACTCAAGTCACTTCCACCACGCCCTAATGTTGTCACATCTCCATCCATATTCACACCTTGAAAACCGGCAACAACAATTATCTTTCCATCTTTAAGCGCTTTATTCATTACGGTCGGGTCTATATTTTCAATACGTGCTTTTGTATGATGGTGGTCTGTAACAATTCCGGCTTTTCTTCCCGTCATTGCAGTTGCTTCATGTCCCATCTCTTGAAGAGCAATTGAGAGCAGTGAAGCAGTTACACGTTCACCCGCACTTAAAAGCATATCCATTTCAGCTTGTGCCGGAGTTTTTGAGAAGTGTTCGGCGTAACTCACAAGTTTGTTTGTTTCACCACTCATCGCCGAAACGACAACTACCACATCATTCCCAGCTTTTCTACTTTCACTTACACGATTTGCCACATTTTGTATACGCTGTAAGTCGCCTACGCTTGTTCCGCCAAATTTCTGTACTACTAACATTTACAATAAACCTTCGCTTTTAAAATAATTTATAACGCTCTCATAAACAGGCTTCTTAAAGTGCGCAGTATGATTTAATACATCTTCAATATCTACAAACTTATGCGCAATAAATTCAGGATGTTTAGTATCCAAATTTATCTGAGCCTTTTTTTTCAGTCTCATAAGAAAATAGCGTTGCTTTTGACCCTTATAGGGATACATTTTTTTCGCTATTTTTTCGGGGAAATCGTATGAAATCCACTCAGGATACTCACCGATAATCTTTGCATCAGCAGTCCCTATCTCCTCTTCCATTTCACGAAAGAGCGCATCTTCAACCTCTTCGCCTTTGTCAATTCCACCTTGTGGAAACTGCCAAATATCTAAAAGGTCGTTGCGCTGAGCGATAAAAATCTCTTTTTTTTCGGGATAACTGTTTGAAACGATTATCATCGCCACATTAGGACGATACTCACTTTTTTTACTCATATATTTGCCTGCCATTATAATTGTCGCGATTATACAAAAACTGTAATTAAACTAAGATAATTTATAAAATTTTCTTTGAGTAATTTTGTTATACTTCGCATATGTTATTGTATATTCATATCCCATTTTGCGATTCTAAGTGCTCTTATTGCGCGTTTAACACATATGTAGACAAGTTTCATCTACGAGCTGAGTACATGTCGGCTTTAAAACAGCAGCTAGTGTATGAACTACAGAGATTTAATGCCAAAGAGCACTCCATAGAAACCATTTTCATTGGTGGAGGGACACCTTCGACTGTTTCAGCGGAACTTTATGCTCCTATTTTTACACTTTTAAAATCTTATCTTCAAAAAGATATAGAGATTACAAGCGAAGCAAATCCAAATAGTGCGACTTATGAATGGCTAGAAGGAATGAAAAAACTTGGAGTCAATCGCATAAGTTTTGGGGTGCAAAGTTTCAATGCAGAAAAACTCAAAATTCTTAACCGTGCGCATACTCCTGAAGTAGCAATTGAAGCAGTAAAAAATGCACGAGAAATTGGTTTTGAAAACATTTCACTAGACCTTATTTATGCAACACTTGGCGATACAAAAGAGCTTCTCGAACACGACATTAAAACTGCGTTTTCTCTCCCTATCAACCATATCAGTGCTTATGCTTTAACTATCGAAGAAGGTACTGCTTTTGAAAGTAAAAAAGAGATGTCAAGTGAACAACTCTCACTTACTAGATGGATTTTCAAAACTATTGAAGAGCATGGATTTGAGCAGTATGAGATAAGTAATTTTGGCACTTATAAATCAACACACAACCTTGGTTATTGGCATTATAAAGACTATATTGGTGTTGGAGCGGGTGCTGTTGGAAAACGTGATGCAACTCGCTACTATCCAAATCCTAATTTAGAATCTTATATTAAAAATCCCCTCGACATCTCAGTTGAAAACTTAGAAGAAGAAGATAAAAAAATAGAACAGATCTTTCTAGGTCTGCGTTCATTTGTTGGAATTGATGAAGAACTCTTAAACGATAAAGAGAAAAGACAAGCACAAATTTTACTTGATGAGGGCAAGCTTTTAAAAAAAGAGCGTAGGTTTTACAACGAAAACTTTCTTCTTGCTGACGAGATTGCTCTTTATTTAACTTCTTAAAGCTTTTTTTTGCTAAAATCCCATACTAAAAATAATTTATGAAGGCTCACTATGTTTGGTATGGGATTTACAGAGATACTCATTATTATGGTTATTGCCATTCTTTTTCTAGGTCCAGATAAACTTCCTGGCGCTATGGTAGATATTGCCAAATTTTTCAAGAATGCTAAAAACACCTTAAGCTCAGTGAAAGATTCTCTAGAACATGAGATGGAAGCATCAGGTATAAAAGCTGAAGCACTTGCTTACAAAAAAGAACTAGAAAATGCGCAAGAAAAACTTTCTAAAGTGACAGATATTAAAGGTACAGTTGGTGCACATGTGGCAAGTGTAAAAGACGAAATACTAGAGACAACCGACAGTGAGACACATGTAAAAAAAGCTCCAAAAGAGGAACAAGAAGTTACATTTAAAAAGAAAAAAAAGAACACTGATAGTGATAAAGAAGAGATAGCTGATGTTTGATGACTTAAGACCACACCTTGTAGAGTTAAGAAAAAGATTAGGTATTTCCGTTGGAAGCCTAATCGTTATGTTTTTTGTGATGTTTTATTTTCACGAACCGATTTTAAACTGGATGGTTGAACCACTCAACACTGCACTTCTTGAAGTTGGAAAAAAATCACTTCATGCAGCAGAAGGAATGGTTACAACATCACAGGTCGGTGGTGCATTTTTCGTAGCCTTGAAAGTTTCATTTTTTGCAGCCATTTTAGGTGCCCTTCCAATTATACTCTCGCAGATATGGATGTTCATAGCACCTGGTCTCTATGCAAATGAGAAAAAAATGATTATCCCTTTCATATTGGGTGGAAGCTTTATGTTTGGAGTAGGTGTTTTATTTGCTTACTATGTAGTGACACCTTTTGGATTTGACTTTCTCATTACCTTTGGTAGCTTTAAATTTACTCCACTTATCAACATTGAAGACTATGTTGGTTTTTTTACAAAAATCATGTTTGGTTTTGGTCTTGCCTTTGAACTTCCCGTTTTTGCTTACTTTTTAGCACTTCTTGGGCTCGTTGACGATAGACAAATGGCTGCGTTTTTTAAGTATGCCGTTGTTATCATTTTTATAGTTGCGGCACTACTTACACCACCTGATGTCCTTACTCAAATGCTTATGGCTGGTCCGCTTATTATCCTTTATGGTTTTTCAATCTTGATAGTAAAAATGGTAAATCCTGCTCCACCTCTTGAAGAAGAAGATGATGACGAGGATGAAAGTTCTAGCACAGAACTTCAAACATCAAACTAAAAAAGATATATAAATGCAAAACAGAGAGCTTCTTACTTCTAGCTATGATTTCACACTTCCTGATGAACTCATAGCCACACACCCAGCTTCGCCACGTGACCATGCGAGACTTTTAGTCTACGATAGAACAACTGACACCATTACGCATAGTCATTTTTATGATTTCGAAAAGTTTATTCCAAAAAATGCTGCGCTTATCTTTAATGATACAAAAGTCATAAAAGCCCGTCTTTTTGGTACAAAGCAGAGTGGTGGAAAGGTAGAGCTTCTGATAAACAGAGCATTAAATGCTCATGACATAAGTGTTTATATCCGTGGTAAAGTAAAAGTTGGGACATTTCTAACATTTGATGAAAATTTAAATGCTACTGTAAAGGAGCTCAAAGAGGATGGGAGTCGTATCGTTAACTTCTCAAAGCACGATGCAGCACTCCGTTTTGAAGAGATTCTCCCTATCATAGATAAAATCGGTCATATACCTCTCCCTCCTTATATTCAAAGAGCAGACGAGGATGAAGATGCTTCAGAGTACCAGAGTGTTTTTGCCAAAGAAGAGGGAGCCGTAGCCGCTCCAACTGCTTCTCTTCACTTTACAGATGAACAACATAAACGAATATGTGAAAATTTTAAACACGCCTATGTAACACTTCATATAGGAAGTGGTACTTTTAAGCCTGTAGATACGGAAGTGATTACGGAACACCCTATGCATGCAGAGTACTATGACATTTCAAATGAAGCGAAAGAGATACTCGACAGCGATATACCACTCTTAAGTATCGGAACAACATCTACTAGAACTATAGAGTATTATGACAAACACGGAAAAGTACAACAAGGTGAAGCAAACCTTTTTTTACATCCACAAAATAAACCTAGCCGTGTAAACCATTTACTCACTAACTTTCACCTTCCAAAGTCAACGCTTCTCATGCTTGTTGCTTCTTTTGTTGGACTGGAAAAAACGCAAGAGTTGTATGCAGAAGCCATAAAACATAAGTATCGTTTTTACTCTTATGGCGACGCTATGCTAATCTTATAACTCCATTATTTATAATTATCTCTCCTTGGAGCTCTGCTTCAAAAACACGTGAGGGAAACTTAGTAAGAGCTTCAAATATGTAGGATTCGTTTTGCAAAACTCTAAAAAATCATCTTCTTTTATATCCAACTCTTGATTTACCACAGCGAACCTCTTTACAAAAACAGTTATATCATAGATTGCTTTGGCTTTTCCCTCTTGAAGTAACTTGTTAGTGCCTTCACTCTCCCCTATTCTATGAGGAAGTACATACACTTCTTTACCCATTTTTAAGGCAAACTCTACACTTCTCATTGTCCCTGAATCTAAATCCGCATAGGTAACAATAAGGATTTCACCAAGTGCTACAACCAGTTCGTTTCTTATTACAAAGTTATATCTTGTAGAGGGTGAACCATCACTAAACTGACTCAAAATGAGACCTTTCTTCTCAACAGCTTCTATTAACTTTGCATTTATGCTTGGGTACCTTTTATCCAATCCTGTTGCAGCTACAAGAATTGTATTTTGTGCCCCAGCAGCTTTATGTGCAATAGCATCAATTCCAATAGCTCCGCCACTTACTACGCAAATACCAGAGGATGAAAGTTTTGCTGCTAATTCCTGTGTTTTATTACGAGCGTATTGATTTGGCTTACGACTACCTACTATAGATACCTTCTTCTTTTGTAAAAGAGATGCCTCTCCTTTGAAGTAAAGATTTGGAGGATACTTCTTCATAGAGCTTAGCTCTTGAACTTTAAAAGTCATCTCCTGAGTTTTCATAGTTTTAGTTGAGTCTGTTTATGTAGACCAAGTCTACATCTTCAAGTAGTTTTTTGGACTCATAAAGTGCTTGAAGCGTATTTTTATGAGGGTGCCCTATAGCAATTGCAGTACCGTGACTTTTTGCAACCTTGATTGCCTTTTTTATCTGCTTTAATATATAAGGCTTATCCATATGATGATCTAAAAAAATATCTCTCGCTACATAACTGAGACCAAAGTTTTTCAAAACTTTTGGAGCCTGTGTTTGTGCTGTTGTTCTACTATCTATAAAACGAATCTTGTTTGCATTAAGTGCATATATAAGGCGGTTCATAGCTATCTCGTTAGAAGTGAACTTACTTCCCGTGTGATTATTAATATAATGCACTTTAGGGAAAAGTTTTTTTATCTCAGCAACTCTTGAAGATATGATACTCTGTGAATCATTCACTCTTAAAGTATAAGGCTCTTCAGCAGAAAAACTTTGTGCTTCCATTGGCAAATGGACCATATAGTTCTTCTCCTGCGCTGCTAATTTCGGAGTATTTGGACGGGCTTTGCTCGGCGGTAAGAAAGACATTGTCAAAGGAAGATGGAGACTTTTTATAGCCTTTACCTGAGACCTAGTACCAACGTCGTCTATAATAATAGTGAGTTTTGGTCTGTTTGGTGTTCTAACTGGTTCACGTATTTGCTGTACAGGCTGTTGAGCCAATGATTCATCATCAAGTTCATGTGAAGCAGAAGTGTAGGCTTTACTCTCTTTTTGAAGAACCTCTTTTAGTCTTCTGTTTACACTCTTTTTTTCTTGCAGTTTTTTACTACTCTCTTCAAGTTTTTGCAAAAGAGATAAACGTTTTTCTCGCTCTGATTTTTCAGTTTTTTGTATCTCTTTTTTTGCACTTTCATGTCCTAGATAGTAACCCACAAGCAGCGAACTTAACACTAGCGCTATGATAGCTAACGACCAAGCTATATAGACTAAAAGCTTTGAACTAGTGTTCGTCTTTGTTTTTTTTCTTTTTGCCATAAATCCCACTACTTTTCTCAATTTTTGAAACTATATCCTAATATGATTAAAATCTAAAATAGTATTGCATTTTGCCATATATATTTTATATGCTTTTCTTAAGTAAGTCTAGTGTATAATTCCAAGTTCCTTTCTCTTTGTAACACAATTGTTGTGCTATATTTAGATCCGAAGGGGAAACAAACGCCGTAAGGCACATACCAAGAGGAGATCATACTATATGAGAAACTACGAAAACTTAGTAATCGTAAAACCTACATTTACAGCAGAAGAAATTCAAGCTAGCATTGCAGCTATCGAAGAAGTTATTACTTCAAACGGTGGTGAAATAGCAGCTACAAGTCCAATGGGAATGAGAAAATTAGCATACCCTATTAATAAAAACGAACGTGGTTACTACCATGTAGTATATTACACAATTGCTCCAGCTGCAATTTCTGAAATCGAAAGACGTTTCCGTATCAACGAAGACCTACTTCGTTTCGTTACAATCAAATACGACACAAAACGTGAAATTGCTGCATTTAACACTTTAGTTGAAAAAGCAAAAAAAGATGCACAAGCTCCAGCAAAAACTGAAGCACCAGCAGAAGAAGCTCCGGTAGCTGAAGAAGCACCAGTAGCAGAAGCAGCTCCTGAAGCAGCAGCAGAGTAATTAGCGTAAGCTAAAAATTGAAGGAAAACCTATGTACAATAAAGTAGTTTTAGTCGGAAACCTAACACGCGATATCGAACTGAGATACTCTCAAGGTGGAATGGGTATTGCCAAAACAGCAATAGCTACAAGCCGTAAATTCACTAGTAATGGTGAGAAAAAAGAAGAAGTATGTTTTGTAGATATCACATTTTTTGGAAGAAGTGCTGAAGTTGCTAATCAATACCTACGTAAAGGGAGTAAAATCCTAGTAGAGGGAAGATTAAATTTTGAACAGTGGGTTGACCAAAACGGACAAAAACGTTCAAAACACTCTGTAACGGTTGAGACTATGCAGATGCTAGACTCAAAGGGTGATAACCAAGGTGGTGGCGGTGCTTATAACAATGCACCAGCAGCTACGGAAGGTGATAGTTATGCCGCGCCTACACAAGGTAGACAGCAAACGTATCAACAACCAGCACAACCAAACAACTATCCACCGCAACAGCAACAACCTAGCTACAACAATGCAGGAGCGCAAAGCCGCCAAATGCCGAGTAGCAATGATGTTCCTGTTATAGATATAGATGAAGACGAAGTTCCGTTTTAGATTTTAAATAATATACATACAAGGAAATACCATGTCAGAAAAAAGAAAATACAAAAAAAGATATTGTAAGTACTGTGAAGCAAAAGTTGACTTCATGGATTATAAAGATGTAGGAGCACTTCGTTTCTCTCTTTCAGAAAGATATAAAATCATGCCACGTCGTTTAACAGGTAACTGTAAACGTCACCAAGAGATGATATCTGTAGTTATCAAACGTGCTCGTGCAGCTGCATTAGTTCCATACACTGTAACTCGTAAAGCGGTTGTAACTGCACCATTCGAAAACCTTAAATAGGTCTTCTTTAGTCCCACAATGTGGGACACTTACATTTTTCACCACTTCTAATCTTAATTCATTTCACTCAAAATACTTTACTCTTTTAAAATGTTTGCTTAATCATAATACAACTTTTAATCATAGTATTATTTTAGGAATAATTTTTGCTTTTTTAAACTAAAAAGTACTTATATGAAACAATTATTCCTAATATTTCCACTTCTCTTCTCTTTTTTATCTGCAAAACCTTCAGACTTCTCAATAATTATAGATAAACCCTTTGATGCAGCTTTGTTTGATGTTACAGAAGACTATGATAGAAGTATATCTGCGGTGGGATTTTCAAAAGAGTTTAAACAGAGTTCACAAGCAGATAAAACATACACGAATGCTTTTGACTACTTAGCAAGCATCTCTGAAAAGTATGGCTCACAAATGCATATCGTCAAAGTAAATAACAAGGCCAATGTTACTCTCTCTAAAATGGCAAAACTTTCAAGATTTAACGAAGCTGTTGCAGTTGTTAAAACACCACAAAATGGTTACTTTATAGGTGGCTATACACTTGATGGACAACTTATAATTTCAAAACTCGATGCAAATGCCAATCTCCTTTACAGTCAGATGTTTGGTACAAAAAATTATGACCGTATGAGTAATCTTATTTTAATGAGTGATGGGGGAGTACTAGCGGTTGGCTCATCTACTACAAGTCGGTCACGTGAGGATAGTCTTTTTGAAACAGGGCTTGGAAATAACGATATATTTGTCACAAGGTTTTCAAAAGAGGGGCAAAAACTTTGGAGTAAAAAATACGGCACGGAGTATGATGATGAAGGCATAGATGCGGTTGAAGCACAAGATGGTTCCATAATCGTAATTAGTAAGACTTCCTATGACAAACATAGAGATGTGACATTTATGCGCTTAGGCGAAAATGGAAATAGAATTTGGCTTAAACACTACAAAAGTGAGAACATTACTCTTCCAAGAAAAATAATCCGTCTTAAGGATAACAACTTCGTAGTCTCACTTATCGAATATAACGATATGAGAAAAGAACATATCCGTTTAATTAAGTTTAACCTCTATAAAAATATCCTAATAGATAAAAAGATACATACTACATATCCAAGCGGTCTCAACGACATCAAAGAGTTCTCAGATAGTAGTCTCATAGGTGTAGGTTATGTTAAAGATGTCCAAAATAGAGATGGTTTGGTAATGTTGCTCGACTCCAACCTTATGATGCTAACTCAAGAGCACTATGGAGAGGAAAATTACGACAACTTCTATGCAGCTAAAATACTTTACAACTCGCAAGTTGCTGTTGTAGGTGTTCATACAGATAAAGACTCACAAGAGTCTAACATGTGGATTACAAAGCTCAACCGTGACGTTTCACTGGCACAAGTCTCTACAAACAGTAGTACATTTTATGAAAAGCTTTGCCTTCTCTTTGCAGATGAAATTAAAGACAAACAGTTAAATATACGAGAAGACTTAACCATAGAGTTTACAGACAAAAGACTCTACTTTGGAATCGGGACATATAAACTCACTCAAACACAAAAGATTTTTTTAGACACGTTTTCCAAAAAACTCCTTCCCTTTCTTTTAAAGAACAGAGAGTTTATAGATACACTTGAGATAAATGGTCACACCTCTAGCGAATGGGGTTCTTCCAACTTTACCCAAAGATACCTCAACAATGAAAAACTCTCTATGGAACGCTCTTTTTCCACCATGAGCTACATCTTTAAAACACAAAGAAAAGATACACAAAAATGGTTGAGTAAAGTACTTCAAGGAAGTGGTTTTAGTTATAGTAAAAATCTGATATTTAATGAGATTGAAGATAAGAAGAAGTCGAGACGTGTCACTTTTAAAGTGATTTTGAGATAGAAAGCAACCAAACTCAAAAGAGTTTAGTTAAGAGTTTAGATTAACCACAAGATGGAACTTCACCATCTGATGCATATTTCCAAACAAAATCATATAAATTGTTTATGTGCTTTTCTTTCATTTTATCAAATTTCTTAACACCTGAAGGACAGATTGTTTTCCATTCACCCATTAATTTACCAGACTCTTTAAGTGAAGCCCATGTAGCACGGTCATGTTTAGTTGCGAAAACCGCACCATTTTTAAGACCATCTTTTTTACAAACCTTTAATTTTTTAAGGTAGTACTTTTGACCTTTTTTAGCATCAGCCATTGCACTTGTTGTAAATACTGAACCAGCTACCATTGCAGCTAAAAGTATTGAAGTTGTTTTTTTCATTCTGTTTTCCTTTTCATTTTGTGATAACACTGCGATATGCTACAACTAAATAGATAAATAATAGATTAATCTTATACTATTGATTGTCGAGTTGGAAAGAAATAGTACTTATTTATACATCAATATTTTTAGTATGTTCACGAAAACCTAGTCTAGTTTTATCTTGTTTTAGTTTTTTGTAAAGTTTGAACTTTGCCTGTTCAAGAGCTTTATCATCATAGGAAAATTCACTTTTCAACTGTTCATCATCTATCTTTGCTGTATCCATTGCAAAGAGTTTTAGCTCTTTTTTTGTAAGTTTCGCTTTTAAGACACCATAAAGTTCTTTATCATCAACTATTAGGTCAATAGAGTCTAAAACGCAAAACTCCGCTATCATCTCTCTAAAATTATTTTCACTATGATACTGTCTCCAGACTGTACTTTCTAACATTATATGTCTTCCTTATATTTTTTCTAGTATAAGCGTTAAATCTTTCTCTTTTATGATAATATTTGCCTCTTTTTCTAGTATATCCCTAGCGCAAAACGCCACTTTAGTTCCCGCATGGGCAAACATACTCAAATCATTCGCTCCATCTCCACATACCAATGTTTCTTCTTCACTTACACCTAAGATATTTTGTAAACGTTGCAACATATCTCCTTTAGATGATGAGAACATCATATCTCCGCCAACAAGTCCTGTAAGCTTTCCATCTTTTTCATGTAAGATATTTGAGAAGTCCGCATCATATCCAAGGATATTTTTCGCGTATCCCGTCGCCGTTCTAAATCCTCCAGAGAAGCAGACTACAGTCATACCTCTACGTTTGAACTCAGCTATAGTTTCTACAGCACCTGGCATATAAGGAAGATTTTGACTTATCTTCTCAACTACAGAAAAATCAAGACCTTTGAGTAAATGGACTCTGCGTTGCAGAGACTCAAAAAAATCAAGTCTCCCACTCATAGCCTCTTCGGTTATTTCTGCAACCTCTTTACCGATTCCTAACTCATCTGCGAAAAAGTCGATAGTCTCCCCATCCATCAGTGTGGAATCAAAATCAAAAACAGCAAGTTTTAGCATAAATTTTCTCTCTTTTGTTATAATGTCGCAATTATATCCAATTAGGACTTTTTTTGTTTGATACACTGATAAATAAACTGCAAAACAGCACATACATCACACTAGAAACTACTCCCGGGCACTCCCCACAGTTTAGTCCAACAATCGAGAAGATTGCTACACTTGGTTTAGACAAACTTGTCGATGGTTTTTCCACAACAGACAACCCCTTAGCAAAATTAAAATACAATGCTCTTTTTGCTGCGAAGATGCTTCAAGATAGGTTTAACAAACCAGTTATAGCAACTATGAGCATGAGAGATAGAAATAAAATAGCCCTTCAGTCAGATCTTCTTGGAGCAAATGAAGTAGACGTGAGAGCCATACTCGCACTTACAGGCGACCCAGCGACCATCTCAGACCAGCCACATACAAAAGGAGTCTTTGAAGGTGATAGCAGTCTGCTCTTGGACATCATCTCTGCATTTAACTCGGGAATGAACTACGGGGGAAAACCTTTTGCCGTGCAGCCAAAAGAGATATACCCTTTTGCCGTTGTTAATTCTTATGCAAAAAATCCTAAAACACTTCAGAAAAAGATGCAGAAAAAAATCAAACATGGAGCAAAAGGAATCATTACACAACCAGTCTACGACTTGGAAAATGCAAAAAACCTGTTGGAACTTTTAGAAGCGGCAAATGCCGACTGTTGCCCGGAGTATAAAAGAGCAGAGCTTGTTTTAGGCATTTTCCCCATCACGAAACTTCGTACCGCCCAGTTTCTATCAGCGCATGTTCCCGGTATCAACGTTCCTGATGAATGGATAGAAGCCCTTAGAATCGCAAATACTAAGGGTGGAGCTGAAGAAGAGTACAAAGTCGGTTTTGAACTGAGTAAGAACCTTTTTGAATCTCTTAAATCACACCATCCAAAAATTCACCTCATGACAGCAAACCAGTTTCAGCTCGCGCATGACATACTCATATAATTTCAAGGAAACAATAAAACTATGATAGATTTAAAACTACTACAAAAAGATTTTGAAAGTGTAAAAACAAAACTTATGAGGAAAGGAGTAAGTGCCGAACTTCTTGAAGAACTCAAAACAAAAAACGAAGAACTAAAAGTTGCAAAAGCCGCATTTGAAGCACTTCAAGCAGCTCAAAATGCTATGAGTAAAGAGTTTGGTGTTTACAAACGTGAAGGGAAAGATATCTCTGAGCTCAAAGCTCGTGTTGATACAAATAAAGTAAAAGTTGCTGAAGCAATTGAAGTTCAAAGAGAGAAGCAAGAAGCACTTGAGAAGATGGCAATGGCAATTCCAAATATGCCAGACGACAATGTACCAGATGGTGAAGATGAAAACGACAACATAGAACTTCAACGTGTTCTTACTCCAAAAGAGTTCTCTTTCACTCCAAAAGAGCACTGGGAACTAGCAGAACAAAATGGCTGGATAGACTTCGAACGCGGTGTAAAACTTGCTACGTCACGTTTTAGTGTGAGTTTTGGCATGGGTGCGAGATTAGAACGTGCTCTTATAAACTTTATGCTTGACTTTAACCGTGAACGCGGATTTGATGAAGTAAGTGTACCTGCTCTTGTAAACAGAACTGCATTAGAGGGGACAGGACAACTACCAAAATTTGAAGATGACCTCTATAAGATGGATGGACAAGAGCTATTTCTCATTCCAACAGCAGAAGTACCAGTCACAAACCTCTACCAAGACGAGATACTTACAGCTGAAGAGTTACCAAAAAAGATGACAGCCTACACTTCATGCTTTCGTAAAGAAGCAGGTGCAGCAGGACGTGACACACGTGGAATGATACGACAGCACCAATTTCACAAAGTAGAACTCGTAGCGATTACAAAACCTGAGGAGAGCGAGAAAGTATTTAATGAGATGGTCGCATGTGCTTCTGACATCCTCACTGCCTTAGAACTTCCACATAGACTTGTAAATCTTTGTACAGGTGACTTAGGGTTTGGTGCGGCACATACCACAGATATCGAAGTTTGGCTACCGGGACAAAACACATACCGCGAAATCTCTTCTATCTCTAATACAAGAGAGTTCCAAGCAAGACGTGCAAAAATCCGTTATAAAAACGGTAAGAAAAATGAGATGGTAAATACTTTAAATGGTAGTTCTCTCGCTGTTGGTAGAACTTTAGTGGCTATTATGGAGAACAATCAAAACGAAGATGGAAGCATTAGCATTCCTGAGGTTTTAAAACCGTATCTAGGGAAGTAATTTCAATTTTTGGGTAGTTACCTCTCAAGTAACTTTCCAAAACTTGTTTTACCCCTTCCCATAAATCCAATTAAGACTACATTGTCATATACCAATCTATACTCTTTATCATTCCTTATGGAAGCGCTAAATTTATTTACTTGATAGTTAATCTGCTAAGTTTTCTTCAAAACTTGGAAGTGGTTCACCACCCTCTGCTCCTACAGCAGGAATTTCAACTACAATATCTTTTGCCTGTCCATTTAAATCAATATCAACATACACATTATCACCTATATGCCCAGCTTGAATAAATAACTGTGGATGATCAAAAGGTGCTTTTTGATATAAAACACGTTCATCTGTGAGAGCTTTTAAAAATGCTACAAGACTTGCTTTATCAGCATCATCTAAACCTGGTCCAGAGTTAAGCATCTCACCTGTTAAAATTCCTAAACCTGTAATTGGTGATTCTACTTCTCTATCTGCAGAGTATCCAATTATTGGGTGTGATTGATTTATATCAAAAGTTCTAAAGTTACCCCCACGGAAATAAAAATCTATTACATCCTCAAGAGTACTCTCTCCACCATTATGAAAATATGGTGCAGTTAATTCTACATTTCTCAGTGTAGGAATTTTAAATGCACCATCGTTACCAAGATCTGCTGTCATTTCTTCTTCTATTCCCTCAATATTTGGATTATCATAGAGACCCATATGAGTTTTACGAGCATATCCTAAGGCGTTTCCAAATGGGTCAACTCCACCCACACCAAGGTCTTCTAATGTAGGACGAACACCAATATTGTTATATCCCTCATCTATCAGGTCACCTCTTCTATTACGAGTGAGACCTTGTTCATTAATACGACCAACTGAAGCAAATGTTAGTTCGCTTCCTCCGTGACAATTAAGACAACGTGCCTCAACATCTGCTAAATGAAATCCAACCAACTCTTGAGTTGTCAAAGCGTTTAAATCCCCTTCTAGATACTGGTCTACCCTTGTATTATCAGATACAAGCGTTGCTTCATACAACTGTACTGCTAAACCAAAAAACAGTGAAAAGTTCATCTCCATTTGGCTGTGGCTAACATTGTCATCCAAAGTAATCACTTCATTAGACTTCCACCATTCGGGCTGAAACGCAGCACTTATCATCTGTGCATAACTTCTAACTTTCAAGCCGACTCCATCTTTTTCAACCATTTTGCCTAACACACTATCTGTTGAAGAGACTTCCTGTAAGGCTAGAGGCTGTAATGCAAGGATTTGACGCGTTCTTTCAGCAATTCTTTTACTTTTAATTTGCTCAGACTGATCTGTACTTAATATCTCTACGCCTACGTCTGTCCATGTTCTTCCATCAGCTGACATTTCTATATTGCTCAGTACCGGTCCTGTTGCCTGTGATGCTAATGATGCGTTATCGATTCTAACTTTAACACCCCTAAGTTTTCCATCCATTATTTTATAAATAAGTGCATTTTCATCGGCATCTCCGTGAGGATTTTTACCATTAAAAATGTTACTGGCACGTCCATCCCAAAACTGACGATGATTAAAAACCGCATTAATTACAGTAGGAGAGTTTCTATCTTGGACTCTTCTTGTGTTTGCACCTCCCACTTCAAAGCCATTTGGATCGGTCACAATCTCCTCTTCACCAGCTCCAGTAAAAAGAGTGTAATGCACACCTTGTGAACCAATTACATCATCTGTATCACGAAGAACGTCAGAGATAAATAAATTAGGGTCTGCTTTTACATGACGTGGAAAATCTGACGCTTTTAAATGATAGTTTGGGCCTTGCTCTGCATCAAATTCATCACTGTGTGCAGATGTTCCATCTTGATTTGAAAGTCTAAAACCAGGGTTTATTTGATTTTTTGCTCGACTATCCGCACCCGCATTAAAGTGACACGAAGCACAAGCAGTTACACCGTCACTTCCGAGCTGCATATCCCAAAAGAGTGCTTTACCCAAAGCAATCGCACTCTTTTTATTCTTAACATATAGGTTCAAATCCTCTGGTTCTGGGACTTGCACACTTTTTAGTGACTGAATTTCACTTCTAATAACCCTACCATTTTCTATCTCAGAGAGTATCTGTTCCGTCATATCGGCATATAACTGAGTTGCCAATAAACCACTCCCTATAAAAAATGTACTTATATAATTTAATCTCATCATCTATTCCTTCTGTTAAATTAGGAAAGTATAGGCTTATTCTATAAGTTAAGTGTTAGTAGTAATTGGGTTAAAACTATATGTTGAGTGTTGAAAGAGTTATTTGTAATGAAAGATCTAGACCTTTGATATAGAACTATCAAAGGTCTAAAGTTTGTTTATTCTGTATCTTCAGAAACAACGGCGTTATAGTCGATTTTTCTAAACCAGATATCACTACCTCTGAAATGTTCAGGAGTATCTGTCGCATTCATATCAAGTTCTTGGTTCCATGCTCCATAAAATACTGATCCATCTGGAGTCATACGAATTTGAACTTCGGCCTCACTTGCATCAGAGTGCGCAAACCAATCCCAAACTGTTACAACTTCTCCAGTCAAGTTACTATCATCTGAAGTGATTGTTTGTTCAACCATTTCATATGTTTCACCTTTATCTGTAGTTCTTGTATAAAATAAGTCCAGTGGTGCACCCGCTTCTAACTCAGCATCCTCATCTAAACTTCCGACAACATTTGGAATATTCTCTGCTGTACCATATGTCAAGTAGAAGATATTCTGATTTTGTTTATCTCTTGGGTCCGCTAAAGCTCCGTCAGTTAAAATTGTACCTGGTGTACCAACAAGTCTAGGCTCAACAACAACTTCTTGATTATTAGCAAGATTACTCATATTAACTGGACCTTCAGATTCACCTGCTGCGTTTGTCCATGTTTTACCACCGTCAAACGATCTTCTTACCATTAAATCATATGTGTCATGTGCAATTCTTGCTGCCGCCCAATTTGGCGTATAAGAGTATGCAACTGCCATAAAGTCTCCACGAATAATTCCACGGTGTGCTCTGGCATCATCATACGGGTTGTCTCCTGTTTCATCATCTAAATTTGAAACGTTCCAATCATATGCTAATACTTTCGTTGTATTGCTCTCTTCATCTGTTTCTGTTGGCGTAACACTACTGATATTTTGAATATCATAGATACCATTAGTATCTTTAACAACATTGTCTATACTGTAGCCACCTTTCCATCTTGCAAGTAAAATGTCTGATGGGCGTCCTTGACCTTCCATCCCTTGTTTAAAGACTGCACCTAATACAATGTCTTCTTCTGAAGAGAGTGTTGATTTCATCCCTTGAGGAATAAAACGGATACGTCTTGCATTTTCATATATGCCATCTTTATTTGGTACATTCAGAATGTTACCATTACTGATTACATATGCATCATGAGCATCTAAAATTTCATCTGCGTGACCAAGTACTTCAGGCTCATCAAATGGAAAGCTCTCATACATTACATACTTACCAGTATCTGTCCAGTTTGTATCATCTTCACCTTCTACAGGAATACCTGAATCTTCTGGAGCACCATCACCTAAACCTTTTGTCTCTTCATATCCAAAAATTGCTATAGCTCTTGACACACCATTGTATTTACCTGGTTGAATAAAGATATTTGGTCTTGAAGCACCTGTATCTCCATCTAATAAAACATGCTCAATTCCATCACCTAGTGGATCTATAGCAGGTCCATAACATTTATCAAACGTAGGGCTTGATGTATTTGTTTCTGAAGACACACCATAAGTGTCACACATATATTTACAATACTTCGAACTCAACCCTGCGTCTGCATTTGTTTTTGTACAAACAGCATTGTCCGTAATACGAACAGGTAATGCAAATTTATTAAGAGCATGTGGTCTTGGCTCTACACTATCCACCTCAACACCATCTACTGGTTCCGTACTTAGCTGATCTGGGTCAGGATTTGAAGCAACGAAATCCTCATCAACAGCTACAAAGTTTTCCATTTTAATATAACTATACCAGATATCTGTTTTGTGGTTTGTAGTAGCACCACCCCAGCCTGCACCTGGACCTTTTCCTGAACCAGGTCTAAGTCCTTCAGGATCTTCTTGCCATGTAAATCCAAATCCTGAACCATCAGGCGAAGAAGCTAAAAATATCTGAAGAGCATCTCTTCTACCTGAAGTTATCTGCTCTGCCACATAAGTAGTAATTACATCCTCTGGAGTCTCAGCATCTGGGTTAATAACAGTACGTGAAGCCATAACACAACTATAAGGTACCTCACCAACATCAGTAAAAGGATAAACACCGTTAATAGATATCTCAGCATAATCTACAGAGTCTTGCGAACCATTTACTAAGTAAAGGTCATCTTCGTATGTCACATTACCATCATAAGTTGTCATATCACCAATAACAGTACCGTTTTCATCCGTAGCAGTAAGACCTAAAGGATTTCCACTTCTACAAAACTTACTATCCCATACAACTAAAATATTGTTTCCATTTGCTTGCATAACAGGTTTATGCGTATGTCCTGGATAAGGTCGCGTTGTATCACCGTCTTTTACTTCAAAAGAAGAGCGTGTCGCTGTTCTAGAGAGATTTATACGCTTCCATGTTTCACCATCATCTAAAGAGATAGCTGCAAAAGTATCATGCCCAGGAGTTCCATCCCACTGAAGACCTGCTCCATCTACAGCATCTGCGTATGTCACTACAATAGGGTGAACACGAAGCCTTGTTGTTTGTGTATCATCTGTATAAACAGGAGTGCCATCTGCTTTTTGTGCATCTACATAAATGCTCATTCTATTCATTTTTGATTTAGCACTTGCAAATTCTGGTGTTTTAGAGATGTTCTTTCTAATCATAGAAGACTCTTCACCAATACTTGTTAAAAGGTGGTCCAGTGCATAATCTTCTGTAACAACTTTGTCATCATACTCCGTTTCAAGAACTACCGCATCTAAAAGAGTATTTAATGAAGCTGTGTCATATGTAGACAAATCAACATCACAGGCAGCTCCAACAGTACAACCCACTTTCTCATTAAGTATCTTCACTGACTCTTCTGGAATTTTAAGTCCATTTGTAGGATCTCTATCCTCATCAAGTGACTGTAAAATTCTCGCGATATTGATCACTTTTTGAGAAGATGAGGCTTCATCTTCAAATAGGTCAATTGGTGAAACAACATCAGTCGTAGCTTTCATCTCACCAAGTACTATACCTCCTAGGGTGAATGTAACAGTATCTCCACCTTTAAAGTTATACTTTCCATCAGCATTTGTCTTTCCAGTTCCTCCAGATGGAGTCGTTTTATAATCCATCCCTTCAACTGCAGAATCAACAAAAGTCCCCGTCAATGTATCGTCATTTTTACTTGTACATGCAACTATCAACAGACTCGTTGCCACAGTTACAGCTATACTTATTTTTAATTTCATACCTTATCCTCCGATATGATCTATTATCACAATAAATCTATACCAGATTATATTAAAAATAACTTTTTAAAACATCACACATAAGTGTGATATTTTAGAGTATTAAGGTGTGCTTTTTATGATTGTTAGATTGCACTCTTTAGGATTCTCTTCACAATAAACCTTCTTCATCTCTCTACTTGAACCACTTGATACATCACTCAAAACGAAGGTAAAAGAAAATAGATAAAGAATAGAAAAAAAACCTATAAAACCTATTACAACATAGAAGTTCAGATATTTCTCAATACTTTTTTTCATGCTTATCCTTTATAAATGATTACCTCTAACTTTACAAAACGCGCTTATCTAAAATAAAGTCTGCTATAACATGTATGAAAGTTGCGACACTTTGATTTGCATCAACACTAAAAGTTGCTAGTTCTTCATATCTACCTATACGTTCTCTAAAAAGAGTTCTTGCCTTTGATTCGTCCTCAAGAAGTGGTCGTTTATCTCGTTCTTTTTTAGGAAGTCGTTTGAGGATAACATCAAAATCAGCATTTATATAAACTATAAGTGACTTGTCGGGTATATGACTATATATGGGAAGTCCTCCACCCGTAGCGATGACTTGACCACTTCTTTTTGTGAGCTCATAGATACACTTTTGCTCAAGAGCACGAAAGTACTCCTCTCCCTTTTCTTGAAAAATCTCAGATACACTTTTATTTTGTTCTTTCTCGATTATAGTATCTACGTCTTTGAACTCTTTTAAAAGTTTTCGAGCGAGTACTTTGCCTACAGTCGTTTTACCACTTCCCATAAAGCCGATTAGCACTACATTATCATATACCATTTCATATCCCTAATCTCGTGTAAACTTAGGCACAACCACACCCAGTTCCACAACTTCCATCGTCTGCTTTTTCAGTCGCTTCAAGCGTCCAGTCATCCGTTGAGCCACAACCAACATCACACGTGACACCTGTACTGCAGCCTGAAACGAAGGTTGCATTTCTATCGACTCTGATTACAAAGTTGTTCCCCTCTGCTATTTGTGAGTAAAAAAGATGTTTTGAACAAAATTCTTCATTCATTAACTCTGCTAAAATATTTGAGTACTCATATGCCTCTTTTTGCGTTTGGAATGTAGCGTTATTGGTGTACTCGCTTTTTTTAAAACATGCACACTCTTCTTGTATCTGTACGGTATACATAAAGTGTTTCCTTTTAACTATTTAATTGTAGAAGTATAGTTTGCATAAACGAAATAAACTTGTTTTTCTAAAAGTAATTGTTGTTTCTAAAAGTTTTTTTATTTTAATGTTCTCTCCTTAGAGTTCTAAAACAGAAAGATTTAAGCTAAACAAAACCTTTACAAAGGCATAATTTAATAAATTAGTTAAGAGTTTGCTCTTGGTTTTACATTAAAAATACTTCATTTTCAGTTGGAGGAGTGTACTTGGATACTATTCATATTTTTCCATGGGATGAGCACTTCAATACAGGGATAGAGGAAATTGATGGGCAGCACTATATACTTGTAAAAATTCTTAATCAACTAGCGAGTCATGTAGCGTATCACTCAAATGAAAAAGACCTCAGCACTATCTTTAACGAACTCATAGATTACACTCTTTACCATTTTCAAACTGAAGAGTCTATTTGGCATCAACATATACCAAATGACCCACTAGAGGAGAAACATCAGGCTCTACATCAAGTCTTTATTGACACTGTAACAAAATTAAAAAACGAACAAAACAGTCGATCACTTCATGAACTTGCCGAAGAAGCACTCGGGTTTTTGGCGCATTGGTTGGCATCCCATATTTTAGAAAGTGATCGTTATATGTCACACCTTGTGTCCGCTTTAGAGGATGAACTTGATATTGATGATGCACAAAAACAAGCAGAATGTAAAATGAGTGGTTCCTCACGTGTACTCATTGACATCATTTTGTCAATATACAGCACACACTCTTCTAATGCACTGCAATTAATGAATGAACTTAAAACACATAAGCAACATGAAGATCAACTAGAACACCAAAAGTGCTATCGTGACCTACTCTTAGAGCTCTCTACGGAGTTTATCAATTTACCCTTGAATAAGATTAATGTAGCTATAAAAGAAGCTTTAAGTAAAATAGCAAAATTTGTAGAAGTAGATAGGGCTTATATTTTTGATTATGACTTTAATGATAAAACATTAACAAATACATATGAATGGTGTGCACAGGGTATCAAGCCTACCATAGATGACATTCAAAAACTCCCTATGAGTTTTGTTTCAGACTTACCTAAAATTCATGCACAGGGAGAATATGTTTTAATCGAGGATGTCACTACTCTAGAGGATAATTCTTTTCGAAACTTATTAGTTTCTCAAAACATACAGAGTCTTATTATTTTTCCTCTTTTTAGTAAAGGAGTGTGCGAAGGGTTTATTGGATTTGACTCTGTAAAAGAGAAACGTAATTTCTCCTCTATGGAGATTGAACTTCTAAAGCTTTTTAGTAAACTACTCGGTAATATCGCAGATAGGAAATATAATGAATCAGAAATTGCTTATGAGAGGAACTCTCTTAAAACACTTTTTGAGGCCATTCCTGATCTCGTATGGATGAAAGACCTCAAAGGGGTATACCTTTCGTGTAATTCACATTATGAAGACTTTATTGGTATCAAAGAAGCAGAACTTATTGGAAAAACTGACTATGATTTTCTAGATAAATATATCGCTGACTCATATACTTTTTATGATATGAAAGTGATAGAAAGTGATAAAACTCTTAGCTATGAAGAAGATGTCAGCTACGCACATAATAACCAGAAAGCCACACTACATACCACTAAGGTTCCAATGTACAACAATAATGGCCAGATATATGCAGTACTGGGTATATCGAGAGATATAACAGATATGAAAAAAATTCAAAAAGAACTTGAGCATATAGCCTACTTCGACAAACTGACAAACCTTCCAAACCGTACACTTCTGCTAGACAGACTCCATCAAGCGATGCTTCAAGCACAGCGACAAAAAGTCTCTTTAGCAATTATCCATCTCGATCTGGACAACTTTAAAGAGATTAATGACATGTATGGACATAGCAATGGTGATATCTTACTCAAAAACCTATCAGATAGAATCAAAAAAACTCTTCGAGAGGCTGATACCATTGCACGCTTGGGAGGTGATGATTTTGTCATTGTTTTAGACAATCTAAAATCTCAAGAAGACTCTATTGTGATGCTAGAAAGGATTCTAAGTATTGTATCTGAACCAGTTATTTCTGAAGAACTATCAATGCAGGTTTCAGTTAGTATGGGAGTCACTTTTTACAACTATCATAAGCTCATGGACCCTGATCAACTACTTCGTCAAGCTGACCAAGCGATGTATCAAGCAAAACTCTCAGGTAAAAACCGTTTTAACATTTTTGATACTAAGTTTGATGAACAGATTCGCAAGCAAAATGAAAAGCTTAAAGCAATAGAGAAAGCAATTCATAATAATGAATTTATTTTATACTATCAACCTAAAGTCAATATGAAAAGTGGTGAAATCTTAGGATCAGAGGCACTTATAAGGTGGAATCATCCCACAAAAGGCATACTCTCCCCCGGAATGTTTTTACCTCTCATTGAAAACCATCATCTCTCTGTCGAACTAGACTTATGGGTTTTAAACAGAGCTTTACAACAGATTCAAGAGTGGAAAAAAGAAGAATTCAATATGCTTGTTAGCATTAATGTTAGTCCAATGCTTTTACAAAAGAGTGACTTCTTAGAAACTATTCTTCAACTCTTAGAGAACTACCCTGAAGTAAAACCTAGTGATTTTGAACTGGAGATACTCGAGACCAGTGCATTAGCTGATATAGATCACATCTCACAGATAATTCAAGAGTGTAATAAAATCGGTCTCTCTTTTCTACTTGACGATTTTGGAACAGGGTACTCTTCGCTCACATACTTAAAAGCTCTACCTGCTAAACAGTTGAAGATAGACCAAAGCTTTGTACACGATATGCTTGATGATACTGACGATATGGCAATTCTAGAAGGTGTTGTTGGCTTAGCAAATGCATTCCGTCTTGAGCTCATTGCTGAAGGTGTTGAAAGCATTGAACAAGGACAAATGTTACTGAGACTAGGTTGTGAACAAGCACAGGGTTATGTTGTTGCAAGACCTATCCCCCCACAAGAGCTGCAAAGTTGGAAAAAGCAGTGGAAACAGTTTGAAGAGTGGAAAAACATCCGACCTGTTTCAAGAGAAGAAACACCTTTTCTTTATGCTCTTGTAGAGCATAAAATACGGATAAATCAGGTAATCTCATATCTTAGAGGCGAGATAGAATTTCTCTCAGAAATCAACCATAAAGAGTGTAAATTTGGAAAATGGCTTTATAATAGTGAAGATGTGAAAAATATTGCAGGTATAAACACCTTTAAAAAGATAGAAACTCTACATGATGAAATTCATAATAAAGTACATAATATAGTCAAGCAATATAAAAACCAAACAATTGAAGATATTGAAAATTCCATTAAAGAAATACGTGATGTTCACCATCACTTTTCTGAAACATTTACTAATCTACTCTTGTCATAACTCCAAGACCACAACTCTTGAAATAAATAATAAAATCATTACTATTAACTCGATAGAATTAGGCAAATAGATTTTAGGAGACTAACTTGCTTAAAAAAAGCCTTATCTTTGCTGTCATTACACTTTTTGCCATCCAGTTTATCGATATAGATAAAACAAACCCACCAGTCGATGAGAAGCTTACTCTCAAAACAGATCCAGAAGTAATGCGACTCTTACAACGTAGCTGTTATGATTGCCACTCTTTTGAAACAAAATGGCCGTATTATGCAGATATTGCCCCTGTCTCATTTTTCGTTACTTCACATGTCAAAGACGCTAGACAAGCAATGAACTTCTCTCTTTGGGGAAAGATGGATGAGAAGATAAAAGTACAAAGATTAAAACGTGCTATAGTGACTATAAACAACGAAAGGATGGCTCTTCCTAGTTATGTTATGGCTCACAAAGATGCTAAACTCTCCAAAGATGAAAAAGAGACCTTAACAAAGTGGATTGAAAGTGAATTAAAAACTTTAAATGAGAAGAGCCTAGCAAATTAAGCTAGTCTCTTTTTAACCTCATCAAACTTATCTATGACCTCTTTAGAAACACCACCTCCAACTTTACTAAACATAAGGATCGCTATCCAAGCGACTATAAACCCTGGAAGTAGTTCATAAATATCAAAAATACCACCTTCAAGTTGTTTATATACTATGACTGTTATAGAGCCTGCAACCATTCCAGCGATAGCTCCTATTTTTGTTATGTTTGCATTATACAAAGAGAGAATAACTAAAGGACCAAATGCGGCACCAAATCCAGCCCAGGCATAAGAGACAAGTTTTAAAACACTTGAGTTGCTATCTGTGGAGATATACCATGCAATCACCGCAATAATAATCACCGTAGCACGGCCAACCCAAACAAGTTCTTTATCACTCGCATCTTTATGTAAAATAGCATGATAGATGTCACGTGTAAGTACAGATGAAGAGACGAGAAGCTGTGAGTCAATCGTACTCATTATCGCAGCAAGTATCGCAGCAAGTAAGAAGCCCGCTATCCACGGATTAAAAAGAAGCTGAGAAAGGCTTATAAATATCTTTTCACTATCTTGTAAATCTACTCCATTTGCAATAACATATGCAAAACCAAAAAAACCAACAGCAAGTGAGCCAACTATAGAGAGACCCATCCATGTCATTCCTATAGTCTTTGCACGACTCATCTCATCTTCATCTCGAATAGACATAAAACGTACCAAAATATGAGGCTGACCAAAATAGCCAGCTCCCCAAGCCAGTAAAGATATAACTCCTATAAGTGAACTTCCAGAAACTATATCAAGCTTACTCGTATCGGTCATTTCTATAATCTTAATTGCCTCATTAAAACCACCTATTTCAAAAATAACAACAATAGGTGTTACCACAAGAGCTAACATCATAAGTATCCCTTGAATAAAGTCCGTCCAACTTACCGCATTATAACCTCCCAAGAAGGTATAAGAGACAATAATGAAGCTTCCCACTAGAAGTGCCGTTGAGTAGTCAAGATTAAATGTGGCCTCAAATAGCTTCGCTCCTCCAACAAGTCCAGAAGAGGTATAGAGTGTATAAAAGAGTAAAATTACAACAGCCGTAACTACACGTAATGTATTTTTCTTATCTTCAAATCTACTTGAAAAGTAATCTGGAATCGTTATAGCATCATTGAGAGCATGCGTATAAACTCGCAAAGGTTTAGCAACATAGTGCCAATTTAGATATGCTCCTGTAAAAAGACCGACCGCAATCCAACTTCCGACAACACCATCGCTATACATCATTCCAGGAAGACCTAAAAGAAGCCATCCACTCATATCAGAAGCTCCAGCACTCAACGCTGTTACCCCAGGGCCCAGACCTCTTCCTCCAAGTACATAATCACTTAAGTCATCTGTTTTAAAGTAAAAGTAAAACCCTATTCCCAACATGACTAACATGTAGAGTAAAAATGAACTGATTAACGGTATTTCCATTGATTTCTCCTTTTTATATTTATATGCTTATACTTCTTTTATTTTTTGTACCACTTGCGCAAACTTTTCACTCTCTTTTAGAGTGTCAAAAGATGTCTCATGATCAATTTCATCTTTTAGATTTGGTGATTTTTGCACTGCAGTTTCTAAGTCTAGTAAAGCTTCGCTCAAGTTTCCAAGCATAGCATTTGCACAGGAGCGCTGCCAGTACGCATAACCATACTCTTTATCGATATCTATAGCTTTGTTACTTAGGTTGAGTGCCCACTCATACTCATCTAAATCTAAGACAGCATCAGCTTTATACGCATAAACTTCGGCATCATTTGCGTTTAACTTAATAATTTCATCATAAATGTCTATCTTAGATTGTGGATTCGTCTCTAGGTTTGAACGCATCCATAAAGAGTGGAGGAACTGAGTATTGTAAATCTTATTTTGATTTTCTAAGATTCTTTTTGACTGTTCTGTCAATGTTTCTTGTAGTGACTCTAGCTTTTCATTGTACTTCTTCGTTATCTTCTCAACTCTTTCTTCAACGATGTCCTCTGTCTTTTTCCGTATATCTCTAAGTGAATTCCAACCAGCAAATATCAAAATAGAGGTCGCACCTGCGATTATATAAAAAATATTTCCTATCGTATCAGTTATATATCTTGCAGATCTATCTGTCTGCTCAACCTCAGCACGTGATATACGTTGTTCTACATCTGAACGTAGTTTATGATGATCATTACGAATCTCTCTTAACTCATCTAAAATATATCTCTCTATAAGCGGCTCATAGAGCTTCTTATTTATCTCTTGTTCAGTTACTTCTTTAGCAAAACTAATAGTCATTAAAATGGCAAAAAGTAAAGTTAGTATACGCATTTAAGGCCTTATATTTAATTTTTTTTCTACTTGAAAATTCTTTTAGTGTATAGTAATCCATCTTAATTGGCAATTATTTTATAAAAGTGAATCATTAAACTAGAATGAACATGCCCTTTAAGCTCTATGGTACTATTTTTGCTACAATACTATAGAAAAAAACGCAAGGTAATGCATGTCTGAAGTTCAAGAAGATATAATCATCATAGAAGACAGCGATGCCGCTGAAGCCTTAGAAAATCAAGATGAGTATCAGCTCCAAGAAGATAATAGAGCAAAAAAGAACAAAACACTCATTTTTGGCGGAATCGGATTATTGCTCCTTATCATCATTACACTTGTAATGTTGATCATTTTCAACTCATCAGAAAAGCAAACACTTATAAATATGGACCCTATCGATGAAAAACTCGAAGAAAAAAGTGTTGTAAAAGTTGAACCTAGTAGACTAGAGAACATGATTGCCAAGGCAAACTACCTTTACACTACAGGTTCAAAAACAGATGCCTTATCTCTCTATGAAAAAATAGCGCAGTACAGTGAAGCCATCTCAGAGTACAACCTAGGTGTAGCACAACTCAAAGAAAAGCAGTATAAACTTGCACTGAGTACTTTTGCTAAAGCAATAAAAAATGATGAAAAGAGATGTGTAAGTGCTATAAATGCAGCAGTCTGCTCAATTCACCTTAATGATCATGAGAGTTTCAAGTACTACATAGACCTAGCGTATGCATATTTACCTAATGAAATAAACTCCCCTCTATATTCTTACTACTATGCACTCATTAACTACTATAACCAGAACTATTTAGCTTCTTTAAACGCACTCAAAAACTCGACATCAAATGAGTACCCTTTTGTGCAGAAAAATCTGTCTGCGAAAATAAACGCTCTTTTTTCAAATGACTATGATGCAATAGAGGAGATGGAAAAGAACTTTGAAGAACTTGATGACTTTAACATTGCCCTTTTGTATGCTCGTGTTGGGGACTTTACTCTCGCTTCAAATCATTTAAGTGAAAGCATTATAAAGAATATTCAACCGGTAAAATCTCAACTCGCTCTTGGACTTATAAACCTAAAAGCAGGACAAGTCAAAGAAGCGGCAAAACAAATTCAAAATGTAACAGACATGTTTCCAGAAGAAATCTATAAACATTATCCAATTAAAGTTAAACTTCAAGACTCTCTTTTTGATCCAACAAAAGCACAACAAGTGTATCGAGATGAGATAGTATTTTCAAAAAACAGTACATATCAAAAAATATTCTACTTCTCTCCATATAAGGTATTTAACGCGAATCAAACCATTAGTTATATCCGTAAAGGAAATGCAAATATTTATATAGATAACATTAAAAGCGCACAAAAGTATTTAAAAAATAGTGCTACCTCTTCAAGTGTAAATATAGGAATTACAAAATCAATTCAAAAAGCACTTGACCTCAAGATTAGAGAAGCTAATGTAGAGTTACAAAAGCTTGTAAAAATAAAACCTAAACACTCGATTCTGCAGTATAATCTTGCATTAACATACGCCCAGCTTGGAAACTTAGATAAAGCACATGAGCACTTCTTGCGTTCCTACTACCTCGATGCAAAAAATTATCTTTCAGGTATCTATGCTGTAATGACAGCACAACTTATCAATGAAGACTCGTTTAAACTGCACTCCATACTCAAAGAGGCGCTCTCATATGAGGATGAAAGTGAAGAGGTTGACCTTTATAAAACACTACTGCATATTTCAGATAATGACTATATATCTGCTATAGAGTGGCTAGATAACACATATAAGGAGAGACCTCTCTACCTTGCACTCGAGATACTCATCTCTCTAAAACTAGATAAACAAAAATCTGCACAAAAAGCTGCTACACAATTAACTATTTTATTGCCAAATGATATTCTTCCCCATATTTTATATATTGACTCATACTATAACAACTTGAAACCAATTAAATATGCAGCTAAAGTTTTAAGCTATCTTCGAGAGCAAAAATTTAATTTCAATGACTTATATTATGGACCATATATTACTCGTTATCTTTATATACAAGTTAATCTTATTACGGGGAAACTCTATTTTTTACGAGAACAACTCAAGTCGGTTCTCAGTACAACAAGTAACAATACACAAGAGATTGAGAGTGCTTTAGCGATGGCATCACTTTTTGACAAGCAGTTTGAAGAGTCCTATACCCTCTATAACAATCTTATCGATGAATCAAAGATGAGAGATGCCTACACACTCTTTTTAGGTGCAGTGGCTTCTACAGCTGCAGATCATCATGCAAATGCAATAGCACTCCTAGAATTATCAAAAATGAAAAATAAAAACTTCTATGATAGTCGCTATGCTTTAGCATTACTTTACTTGGAGATAGAAAATAACGAGGGAGCGACGATAGAGCTTTCTAAAATTGATGTAGAAAACTTCCGTTCAAAGTTTTTTGATTTTGAGATTGATACTAAAAAATTACTCTATAAAAAGCAACACCCTTAAGAGAGAAATCCTATAAGTGTTTGAGAAGCTTTTAGCTCGTTTTGGATATTAATATTTACTCGTACATTTGCCGGAAGATAGATAGAGGTGATACCACAGAGCATTACTCCATATCTTGAACTCTTTAAAAGTGTTTGAGATTTTATAATATCTATGGATAAAGGCGCGAAGCTTCGCGTTAGAGTATGTTTTACTTTGATTTTATTATACTTTTTGTCTACAAAAATAATTTCAACATTTTCATTAAGTGTCTCTGCGTGTCCGCTTCGGTAAGATAACCTTGTACCTTTTTCCAATGTGATATTCTCAACAGTAGAGTTCATAGGCACACGAAGTAAAGAGACATCACGATAACTACTCTTTACATCTACTCTATACGCATACTCAGAGCCATCCAACTCTTTTATCGCAGTTACAACACCATCAACAGGTGAGAGGATAGCTTCTTCTTCAAAATTCAGAAGCTCTCTTTCTGGATTTCTAAAAACAAAAAGAGAGACAAGTACACTTACAAATGCAAGGAATGCAAAAAACTCACAATCTACAATCACAAAAAGCACAAATAGAACGAATGAAGTAAGTACATAACTCCATCCACTTTGTGCAATTATGAAGAGATTATTTCTCATCATCCGATCCATGATCTGTATCAGTCATATTTGCATCGTCTTTAAGTTCATCTTCGATGCCCTCTGTTTGCATAACAACTTTAGACTCTAGATTATTCTCTTTTTCAAATGTAAGAATAAGCTCTCGTACCTCTTCACCTGTAATGTTCTCTTTTTTATATAAAAGTGCAACCATTGATTCGATAGCACCTCTATACTCTTCAAGACGGGAAACTACATTTTCATAATGTTCCTGGAGTGAGACTTTAATAAACTCATCCATATCTTGAGCCATTTTATCACTATACTCACGTGACGCTTGTTGTCCTTGACCAAGAAAAGATTGACGTGACTTCTCTAAAACCATCAAACCAGCTATATCACTCATTCCATAAGTTTGAACCATTGACTTAATGATATCTGTAGCACGCTCTAAGTCATTACCTGCACCAGTTGAAATCTCACCTATGAACACCTGTTCAGCAGCTCGACCACCAAGAAGAACATCTACTTCCGCCCATAGCTCATGGCGTTGCATCATAAACTTATCTTCTTCAGGTTTATTTAGCGTGTATCCTAATGCCGCAAGTCCACGAGGAACAATAGAAACTTTAGAAACAGACTTAGCACCAACAGTTGTCTCAGCAAGAAGAGCATGTCCACTCTCATGATACGCAACTATCTTCTTCTCTTTTGGATTGATACGACGAGATTTTTTTGCAAGTCCTGCTATCGCACGTTCAACTGACTCAAAAAGGTCTTTCTGTTTCACTGTTTTTTGACTTTTTCGTCCTGCTAAAAGAGCCGCTTCATTCACTACATTTGCAAGGTCTGCCCCAGCTAAACCAGCAGTCAAACGAGCCACCTCTTCTATCTCAACATCACTATCCATTTTTACATTTTTCATATGTACTTTAAGGATCTTTACACGCCCTTCAAAGTCTGGCTTATCAACAAGAACCTGTCTATCAAAACGTCCAGGTCTCATAAGTGCTGAATCAAGAACTTCAGGTCTATTTGTCGCTGCTAAAACGATAACAGGCGTATCTGTTCCAAATCCGTCCATCTCTGCAAGGAGCTGATTGAGCGTCTGTTCTCTCTCATCATTACCGCCCATAACACCACCAGCAGCACGACTTTTACCAATAGCATCAATCTCATCTATGAAGATGATACTTGGAGCATCTTTTTTTGCTTGTTCAAAGAGATCTCTTACACGAGCCGCTCCAACACCAACAAACATCTCTATAAAACTAGAACCACTCACTGAAAAAAATGGAACTTCTGCTTCACCGGCAACTGCTTTTGCAAGTAGTGTTTTACCTGTACCAGGAGAACCAACAAGTAAAACACCTTTAGGAATTTTTGCACCAATCTCTACATAACGTCCAGGATACTTTAAAAAGTCGACAATCTCTTGTACTTCTTCTTTTGCCTCTTCAACACCTGCAACGTCGTCAAACTTTGTTTTTGGTTTTTCAGAGTTAATCATCTTTTTTGATTGACCCATTCCCAACATTCCGCCACCCATACTTTTTTGCATACGACCAGCGAAAAACATCCATATTGCGATAATAATTAAAAAAGGAAATAACCAGCCAAACATCTCAGTAAACCAGTTACTTTCACTAAAACCCTGGTACTCTATACCTTGTTTGTCCAACTCTTCAATAAGTTTAGTATCACCACGAACTACTCTTGTAGTATATACCTGAGAACCATCATTAGAAACAGCTTTAATGTAGCTCTGACCTATTTCTACTTTATTGACACTTTTCGTTTCAACAAGCGACTTAAGCTCAGAGTAACTAATTTGCTTTACTTTTTTACTTGTACCAATCGGAGATTGTCCTGCTTCATCGCCAACTACCACTTTAAAAAGTAATATAATCACAACGGAAAATATTGCAAAGGTTATCAGTGGATTTTGATTAAAAAAATTATTGTTATTATTCTTGTTTTCTTTATTCGACATAAATTATCTCTTTCACTTTTTTTTCAAAACGAGGGTTACCCACTCGTCTTTTTTTATTTTTTCTACTATCTCACAATCTTTGTAAAAATTGAGAACTTTTGTTTCATACTTGTCTAAAATACCAGAGAGTATCAATACAGCATCCTCTTTCATCGCAGTTTTCAAATCTTTTGCTATGAATGTAAGGACGTCTGCTACGATATTTGCAACGACTATATCATACTTTTTGTCAGTCAGAGATGAAGAACCCTCCCAGATACGATTAAATTCAAGTCCGTTTAAGGCTGCATTCTCTTTTGCATTTTTCACCGATATTGGATCGGTATCACATGCATCCACGTGAGCTCCAAGTTTCATAGCACCAATACCAAGAATACCACTACCACAACCTACATCTAATACCTCATCATCAGATTTTACATATTTAGAAACTGCGAGTAAACATGTTGCCGTCGTAGGGTGATGTCCAGTACCAAAAGCTAAGGCCGGATCAATTTCAATATTGAGGAGTTTTGGATGCTTCGCATCCCAGGTTGGATGAATATAGAACTTACCTAGTTCAAGAGGTTCGATGCTTTTTTGATAGACTTCAACCCAGTCACTATTTTTTAGTTTCTTTTGCGTGCATTCGAGCTCAATAATTTCACCCAATGCCCGTTGAAGTGCTTCTTGAAACTGTTCTAAGCCCCAAACTATTGTATCAAGTTCATCTTCACTTCTTACTATAAACCCATCTTCAATTTCTTCGAATCCAACAGGAAGTGTATCTGATAAAAAATCCGAAAAAAGTGAATGGTGAGATGAAACTTTTACTACTAATTCGTAGTAGTCTTCTCCCATTACTCGGCTACACCCATAACAGCACCGAGTTTTTCTTTGAGTACCTGAGGAGTGAATGGTTTTACTATGTAGTTGTTCACACCAGCTTTTAGTGCAGTAATTACTTCTGCTTTTCCGCCTTCAGTCGTAACCATAATAATGGGAGTGTCTAAAAAACGCTCATCTGCGCGAACTTTTTTTACAAGCTCAAGACCATTCATCTCTGGCATGTTCCAGTCAGTAATCAGCATATCAATATCTGGATTTTCATCCATTTGAGCCCAACCTTCTACACCGTCAGCACCTTCAAGTACATCTTTGTATCCGAGACGAGCAAGAGTGTTTTTTATAATTCTACGCATTGTAGAACTGTCATCAACAACAAGTAATTTCAATTGAAATCCTTTTTATAGTATTTATAAATTTAATGTTCTAATAATAGCAAAATTTTGTTTGTTTTACTATTAACCAAGAAGTTTGAACATTTTAGGAAGGTCTAGGGTACCCTCGTAGTAGGCTTTCCCAATAATAACTCCATCAACTTCTTTTGTCGCCACAAGTGCTTCAATGTCACCTGCATCTTTTACACCACCGCTGGCAATCGTACTTACCCCACTTGCTCTGGCAATATCAAGAGTAAACTCTACATTTACACCTGAAAGTGTTCCATCTTTTCCTACATCGGTACAAATTATCGCCTCAACACCTGCATTAGCAAACTCACGTGCTAAATCAGTAGCTTTCATTGAAGATACTTCACCCCAACCTTCAACAGCTACATATCCATCTATGGCATCTATACCAACTGCGATTGGGTACTTGCTTGCCATCTCTCTTACGAATTCAGGATTTTTTACGGCGATAGAGCCTAAAATAATTCTATCGATTCCAATTTCTAGCATTTTTTTAATAGTTTCTTCATCTCGAATTCCACCCCCGAGTTCAAGTTTAACATTACAGTTTTCCCTAATCTTGATAATGGAATCTAAGTTTTTAGGCTCACCCGCAAAAGCACCATTTAAATCAACCAAGTGTACCCATTCAGCACCCATCTCTTCAAACTTTTTAACAAGCTCATAAGGCTCGTTAGAGTAAATCTTAGCACTATCCATAAGACCTTTTGTAAGTCTTACCGCCTGTCCATCTTTTAAGTCTATTGCCGGGTATAAAGTCATAATTATATTTTCCTTGATTTTATAATTTTATAAAGTTTTCTAAAATTTTAAGTCCATTTTCATGGCTTTTTTCTGGGTGAGGTTGAATCCCCATAATGTTATCATGTGCTACTGCTGATGTAAATCTATAACCATACTCAGTCTCTCCAATAATATCTTCTGGATTTGTACAAGTAACATGATAAGTATGCACGAAGTAAAGATAGTGCTCCTCGTCAAGTCCTACAAAAAGTGGGTGTTCTTTTGTAAACATTCTATTCCAACCCATATGAGGTACTTTAAGTGGTTCACTAAACTTTGTTTCATCAAAAGCTTTTACATGCCCTTTAATGAGTCCCAGTCCCTCGTGCTCTCCAAACTCTTCACTAGACTCAAACAAAAGTTGCATGCCTAAGCATATTCCTATTATTGGTTTTTTGCTTGCTGCGAACTCTTTTATGGCATCTATCATATCTCTTTGGCGAAGATGTTCCATCGCATCTCCAAATGCCCCCACTCCAGGTAAAATGAGTTTATCATACTCTTTAAACTTTGCAGGATCACTCTCAACGACAGTCTCTTTTCCAAGTTTGGAAAATGCGTTTTTTACGCTTGCCAAATTTCCCATGTTGTAATCAACTATAGCTATCATTATCCATCTCTATTTGTTTTAATTTTTGTAAATTTTATATATATTGCCAAACTTATTGTCAAAAGTGCAACTCCACCGATAATGTAAAAAGAGTAAAGTAATTTATTTGGATCAGTTATTGCAAACTTAAATACTAACATCAGAGCCTCTATAGAGAGTGCAATGATAATTGACCCTAAAAATTTCACCATTGTCTTATGAGGTTCACTGATGTTATGCTCTCGATGCTGTCCAATGACTTCCTCTTCTATAAGAGTCTTGGCCAAGTCAAAAATCGCTAAAGAGAGGGTAAGTAAAATCGTTGCTTTAAACATCTCTTCTATGGCTATGTGCTTGAAGTTAATCTCTTGAACAAAAAAACTCTCTATCCCATGCACAAAAAGTAAAAGTGCTATTCCCATTAATGCGAATGAGAATGCTGCATATGTGTACTTAAAAAGTTTTCCATATAAATTATCAAGTAAATTAAGTTGGGAGACTTTAAGGACATCTTCAAGTGGCATATCCATACATGCGACATATTTAAGTTCTTCATTCTCGTCATATATCGGAGCCGATGCAGTTACTGTCAAATTACCAGTAATAAGTGAAGGGTAAGGGTCCGTAATCGTACAACGAGCTTCTCTTACAGCACGATAGTAGTATGCACGGTCAGCTCTAATTTTACCTATGTCATCATCCATCTGTTTCTCTTTGGCATAAGTCGGACTAACTTGTACACCTTGGTTATCTAAAAGATATACGCCTTCACAGTTAGCCAAGTCTGCTTTTATCTTTAACAGACGTGGCATAATCATCTTTTCACTTATTGATGGAAGTTTATTTGGGATATTTTTCGAAAACAGATAGCAAAAATATGCTCTTGCTTTCGTACGACCCTCAGAAAACCTTTGTATATCAGATACTAACAAGCAAACACTCCTTTGCCCATACGGGTATGTTCTTTAACTCTCAAAATTATCTTTCATACTTATCTTATCAGTAGTATGCATCTGTGAATTTGATGTTAAACTCGGTCCAAAAACTTTTTTAACAATGGATTTAAAACCCTTTTCATTCTCTTGGTACTCATGTTCAGCTTCTTGAAGCGACATTTCCCAAGCCGATGCGAAACCAGGTGCTCGCATCATCATTTTTCTTAATGCTCCATCATAAATGTTTAGAAGCCGTACTTCTGCACGACCAGGTTTTTGACTTAAAGTCTGTAGAGAAACACGAAGATTTTCATTCTCTTTTTTTAGTCGTACCAACTCTTCTTCCAAGTTTTTGCTTCCCTCGTTTGTTATCTTCATCTGACGATTTAAGTGCTCTTTATACTCTTTTATCTCTTTCTTGTACGCACTTACTTCAAATCTAGACTTTATGAAGCTAAAAAACCAACCGAGGACAATTCCACCAATTATAAATAATATTGCCTGAAAACTCAATTCCATAACTGCTCCTTAATTTCTTAGTGTAACAGAATTCTCTTAACAATTAACTTTAATTAGAGCTCCATTTGCTATAATATCACCAATGAATAAAGAGATTAATAGAGTCGCTATAGTAAGACTCTCAGCACTTGGTGACATTGTCAATAGCGTAGTAGTCTTACAGTTTCTTAGAGCTGCTCATCCTGATGTTACTATAGAGTGGATTACAGAAGAAGTTTTTGCTCCTTTAGTTCTATTAACCAAAGAGATAGACAAAGTACATACAGTTAACATAAAAAAACTAAAAAAAGAGAAAAGCTTTGAACTTCTCAAAGAGACCATTAGCAAGCTCAAAAACCTAGGTGACTTTGACCTAATTATAGATATGCAGGGTCTCATAAAATCGGCAATTGTCTCAAGACTGATAGGGAAAAACACTCACGGTTTTGACAAAGATTCTACGAGAGAGTCTCTTGCCGCTTTTTTTTACAAAACAAGTTCACACATCTCCTATGAGAGTGGAGTTGTTAAACGTAACTGCTTTTTACTTAGCGACGCTTTGGGGTTTCCCATAAACGATGAAATGCTTCTAAACAAAAAACCCGTCTTTGAGATTAGCAAAAAATATTCGTTCTCAAAAGAGAAAAAAAATATCGCCTTTGTCATCGGAGCATCTTGGGCTTCAAAAATCTACCCAAAAGAACAGGTTGTAAAAGTTTGCAATACCTTGACAGAGAGTATACACATCATTTGGGGAAGTGAAGATGAAAGAGAAACTGCAGAGTGGATTTGTGAGCGTTCAGAGTATGCAACACTTGCTCCTCAACTCAAGCTTACAGAACTCGTTTCATTTATATCTTCAATGGATTTACTTATAGGAAATGATACAGGTCCAACGCATTTGGCATGGGCACAAAATATACCTTCCATTACTCTTTTTGGTCCAACTACCACAAGAATGATTTATGAAACGCCAGTTAATATAGGTATAAAATCACCTTCAAAAGTAAACTTACTCAAGATTGACAAATATGATTACTCCATACAAGAGATACAAGCAAAACTTATCACACATAAAGCGAAGGAACTTTTATATGGGCTATAGACTCCTCCTGATTTTAGAAAAAATACTTATGTTCTTACCCAAGAGAGTGAGAAAAAGTTTCTTCGACTTTTTAGCGTTTGTCGGTTACCACTCCTCAAAAAAATATAGAAGGGTCGTAGCACAAAACTTAGCCTTCGCCTTTAACAATACAATGAGTCAAAAAGAGATAGAAGAAATAACAAGATATAGTTTTAAAAATCTTCTCTATAATTTTTTACATATCTTAGAAATTCGAAATATCACAAAAGAAGAGCTCCTCTCAAAAGTCACAATTATAGGAGAAGAAAAACTCGATAAAATTCATAAAGAAGGCCGCGCCGTGATTTATGCAACACCACACTACTGTTCTTGGGAGTTAGGTGGTGTCTCTTTAGGTGCGATTGTAGAACCCGTCGCTTGCGTTTACAAAAAAATGAAAAATCCCATTTATGAAAACTGGCTTCTTGAAGGTCGTGCAAAGTTTGGAAATACAAACTTAGAAAAATCCCATGTTATAAAACCACTCATAAGACTTATAAAAGAGAAAAAAGCGTGTGCAATTCTTATTGATACCAATATAAATCCAAAAGACGGCGTGATGGTGAATTTTTTAGGAAAACCTATGCGCCAAACCTCAACACCAGCATATCTTGCAAGAAAGTTCAATGCTGCTATTGTACCCATAGCCATACGAACAGATGATGAAGAGAACTACACAATCACTGTCTATGATGAGATTGTCGTAGAGCAAACAGATAATGAAAAAGTAGATATCCAAAAGGCGACACAGCTTCAAGCTGACTGGTTAGGAAAACTCGTTACAGATGAACCAAAGTTTTGGTTTTGGCTCCATAAACGTTGGAAAAATGACCACCCAGAAATTTATAAAGACTAAGAGTCCCTTTTCTCACACTCTTTCGTTCTTGCTTCAAAAAGCTTAAGAATTGTAAGAAAAAATGCAGTAATCGCAGGCCCTAAAATCATTCCCCAAAACCCAAATGTAGCAAGTCCGGCAATAATCGCAAAAAAGATGACAAGTTCATTAAGCTTAGCATCATTCTCTTTAAGTAACTTTCTGTTTATCTCTTTTATCACTAAAGGCTTTATAAAAGTATCCGCAATAATTGAGATAACTACTATGGAGTAAATGGAGATGAAAAGGGCATTAGAAGTGTTTCCTATGGAGACTTCATATATACTAAAGGGAAGCCACATCAAGACTCCACCCACAACAGGAATCAAAGAAGCAAATCCATACATAATTCCAAAAAGAAGACCGTTATACCCAAAAAATGAGATAGCGATACCAAATAGTATACCCTGAAGCATAGCATTAACAATAATGGAGTAGAAAACGACACTCATGACCGAAGAGAGTTCCTGTGCAAGCTGTGTACTTTCAGCTACAGACATCTGTACTACGCGTTTAACAAACTCAACTATAACAGCCCCATTATACTGGGCAAAAAAGTAAAAAATAATGACTAAAAAAGCATTTTTCAAAAAACCTGCACTTACAGTACCGATAGTTCCTGTGATAGAAAGAGCATTAGATGTCAGCATCTTAATATTCACATCTCTCATTGCATCTTCTAGATAAGGCTTAACTACGAGAAGATACTCTGGCGGTGTTTTAATAAACTCATCTAAATGTCGCTCTAGATTATGAAAGAACTCTGGTTCCAGTGAGTTTAATGTAAGGGTTAGGTTTGCAAGGAAATATCCAAGGGGCGCGAAAAATAGTGCTGCAAGTAAAAAGCTAGATGCTAAAGCCGCTAAAAACTTTCGACGAAGTATCTTTTCAAAATAGTCCTGAATATTTGAAGTCGAAATTGCTAAAAGTGAAGCTATCATGATTGTCAACAGAAAAGGCGCATACAAAAGATACATCCAGTAGAGGGAAACGCCAAAGAGAATGGCAATCAAAAACTGTGGCTTCAAAATAGTGTTCCGTCTGCATTTATATGTTCTAGATTGAGGACATCATATGTCGCTCGTGTAGCTCGTCTTCCCTTTGCTGTTCTCTCTAGATAACCATTCGCTATCAAGTATGGTTCGAGTACATCTTCAACCGTTCCCTCATCTTCACTCAAAGAAGCAGCGATAGAACTCAAACCCATTGCTCGACCATTTGCCGATACGAGCAAGTTGAGTAAACGTAAGTCCATCTCATCGAAACCATGTGAGTTTATTCCAAGTTCATTTAGTGCGTACTGCGTTCGATTATGATTTATATGTTGCTCTTCAGCGACTTCAGCAAAATCTCTTACACGACGAAGTAAACGTAGCGCTATACGAGGTGTTCCTCTACTACGTTTAGCAATCTCTAAGGCAGCTTCTTTTACTATCTCACGTTCTAGTTTATTTGATGCTTGTTCAATTATACGAGCAAGCTCTTCAGAGTTATAAAACTGCATCCTAAAACTCATTCCAAATCTATCTCTTAAAGGGTTAGAGAGCATTCCCGCTCTTGTCGTTGCACCTATAAGAGTAAAACGTGGTAAATCTATCTTAACTGTTTGCGCAGCTGGACCACTCCCGATGATAATATCAATACGGTAGTCTTCCATGGAAGAGTAAAGTATCTCTTCAACTGCAGGAGAAAGACGGTGAATCTCATCTATAAAAAGAATATCACCCTCTTCAAGGTTTGTAAGAATAGCTGCTAAATCTCCACTCTTCTCTATCATCGGGGCTGCCGTTACTTTGATGTTTGTGTTCATCTCATTCGCGATGATAAGAGCCAAAGTCGTTTTACCAAGTCCAGGAGGTCCATAGAAGAGAACATGATCCAGTGCTTCTTGACGCTTTTTAGAGGCTTCAATGAAGACACCGAGGTTTTTCTTAATCTGCTCTTGCCCTATATATTCACTCCATGCATCTGGACGTAGAGTTACTTCACAACTCTCTTCATCCATGCTAAAAGTTTCTATCTCTACAAGTCTATCTTCCATTATCTAATCCCATTTACATTAACTTAATATGTATGTTCCTCTTTAGGAAATTCTCTAGAGACAACTTCATCAGCGTACTCCTTGAGTGCATTTTTTACTAAAGTAGCACCATCAAGGTATTTTTTTACAAATTTTGGAGTAAACTCTTCAAAAAGTCCGAGCATGTCTGAAAAAACAAGTACCTGTCCATCCACATTAGCACCTGCTCCTATTCCTATTACAGGAATAGAAACAGCAGTTGCCACAGCAGCTGCAACCTCAGCTTTAACGCCTTCTATAACAATACAAAAAGCACCCGCCGCCTCTATGGCTTCAGCATCTTCTATAAGCTGTAACTGCTCTGCATTCGTTTTCCCTTTCACCTTGTAACCGCCCTCACTACGGACAGACTGAGGGAGTAATCCAATATGACCACACACAGCGATACCATTATCACAAAGATGTTTTACCACCTCGGCCTTTTCCTCTCCACCTTCGATTTTTACACAGTCCGCCGGTGTTTTTTGAAAAACTTCTATGGCATTTTTCAATGCACTCTCTTTATCTATATATGTACCAAAAGGCATATCACAAACTACAAAACTATCAGGTGCACCTTGACAGACTGCATTTGTATGATAAATCATCTGTTCTAGTGTCGTGCTAATTGTGTCGCTTTTACCTGCAAAGCTCATATTTAAACTGTCACCCACCAAGATCATATCTGCACTTGTAGCCACAAGCTTTGCAAATAGCGCATCATATGCAGTAACCATCACAAGTGGTTTTACACCTTTGGATTTTTGGATTGATGTTATAGTTAATTTTTTGCTCATTTAAAACTCTTTTCTAATTAATAAAAGTATTTTAACTAAATATTGCTATAATTTTGGCAACATAGGAGAATTTTATATGGGTGCAAGAAGTGACTTAGATGCTAATTTTGATTTCGAAATTGTCGATGAGTTCCTAGATCACTACTCTATGATGGTTGATAGCATGGAAGTCATGATAATTGATTTGAGCAAACCAAATATGTATGATAGAAGCATAAATGAACTTTTTCGCGTCTTTCACAACATCAAATCTGCTTCGTCATATCTTAAACTTATGCCAATGTCTAAACTTGCAACTTTTGTAGAGGATGAGCTTGAAGTTCTAAGAACAAAAAAGCCTCCCATTACGGAAGAGACAACGAACTGGCTTTTATCGATTAGTGATATGTTTGCTGCATGGCAAGATGACCTGAAAATGGATAATGAACTCTCTAAAATAAAATACGCTCTACTCAAAATACCTGACTTGGAAAAATAAAACTTGAAAAATTTAGTAGCATACATAACAACTGGTTATCCAGAAAAATCATTTACAATTGACCTTGCTTTGGCACTTGGTGAAAATGGCGTCGATACGCTTGAACTTGGTGTTCCATTCTCGGATCCAGTTGCTGATGGTCCCCTTATAGAAAAAGCAAACCATAAGGCACTCGAACTTGGATTTAAGTTTGCAGACCTACTCGAAGTCTCACGTGCTGTCGCGCCAAAAGTTGACACTCTCTGGATGGGTTATTTTAACAGCTTCTATCAACAAGACTTACGAAAACTCATTCCACTTGCAAATGAAATTGGTGTCAGTGGTCTTATTATTCCTGATGTTCCCCATGAAGAGGGGCTTCTTTACAAACAACTTTTTGATACAAATAATGTAGCAAACATATCTTTTGTAGCTCCTACGGATAGTGAAGAACGTATCAAAGAGGTAGTAACTCATGCAAAGAAGTTTATCTATATGGTCGCTTATACTGGTATTACAGGTTCTGGACAAGCAGAAGATTTACAACCTTTTCTAGCTTCAATAAAAAAGTATACAAATACCCCTGTAAATGTAGGTTTTGGTGTGAATGCAAAAACAGCAAAGGCGAAAGTTCAGGGTGCCGACGGAGTCATAGTAGGAAGTGCATTTGTTGACATTCTTCTCAAAGAAGAACTCTCCTACTCTCAAAAAATTAGTCAGTGCAGTGAACTTGCAAATATAATCAAAAACGAGATTAATTCTTAGTCTTTAAGCTCAAAAAGCACTAGTTCTGCTTTTTGAGTATCTTCACTATCGCTCACCATCACATAAAAATCATCGTAGACTTTTGTGAGTCCCTCAAAATTTCCATTCAATTTAAATAGGAATTTTACACTCTCTTCCTCTACACTTTTTAAGTCAAAGTGATAAATTAGAGTCTCTTTCTTCTTTGTTAGCCAATTTTTCTCTCGCATAACTATTAAAAGTTCATCATCATTAATAAACTCAAGTGCTTTAATCTTTCCACTTACCTTCAGTTTCCAGGTTCTATCTTTCGCATATATGACATGATTTTTTTTCATATATAATGGTATCTCAGGTGCTGTTACAATCCCATACTTATGATTATAAGCAACTGACTCCAAGCCTCTATTTCTACTCTTATATGCACTTTTGTTTTCAAGTGCCTTATGAACCTTTATGCTCTTGAGTTTTTCTCCCTGAAGTGAATAGAGTTCGATTCTATGTTTTCTTTCAAAAGAGATAAGTAGATTATTCCTTAAAAAACAGAGCCCTTCTGCATCACGCTTCTTTTTTTTTAAAACTTTCCTCTTGTTTGTTTTTAAAAATGTCATTTCTAGTTTTTCTAAATGGGTGATTATTCTATTTTTAATTTTAAAGGAGAAAGTATAGAGTTTGCCATCATTTGAAACGATATAGAGTTCATCTCCTTTGTATGCCACTCCGGAGAGCTCTTTATAGTCAAGCTTTTTCCTGTCTAAGATAGTGATAGTTTTTGCAGAAACTGCTTCTGCATAGAGTATGCAAAAGAGGAAAAGGGATACAAAGGTTTTTATGTCTAAACCCTTTTTAATATCTAGATCTTAATCTAGTTGATATTTAATAATAATACTTGCATACCCTGTTATCATATTCTTAAAATCATATGTCGTAGTGCCTTGAGTAACCGTATCGCTGATATGCATATACTTTGTACCCACTTCAAGATCCACTAACTCTGATGCATGATAGTTAAAACCAAGGTCTCCACCAACATAAGGTGCTTGAGTAGAAACAGAAGGAAGGGCACCATCATCACTAGCACCAATTTCCATATATGCGATACCACCATTAACACCGATGAAAAAGTCTACCGGTTTTGAAAAATTAAATTTATATTGAAGCTCTCCACCACCTGTTGCAATAGTATTTCCCTGCTCTGCTAAAAAATAACGACCACTTAAAAAGACTCTATAGTTTTTACTCTGAGCACCAAGCTTAAGACCAAGGTGACCCATATTTTCATCTTGCACCGAGTAAGCATTTCGATTTACATCAACATTTAAGTTACTATACCCACCCTCAACTGCAAAAAGTGAATCTGTAGTATTTGAATACCCATCTGCCATTGCTGGAACACTTGCCAATACCGTTGCCAATACAGCTTTTTGTAAACTTTTTCTCATATCTTTCCCTTTTTCGTTTTAGGTTATTATATCTAACTTTAGAGATTTTGCACAAACATAAGCACTACTAAATGCCCATTGAAAGTTATAACCGCCAAGTTCTCCCGTAACATCGACCACTTCACCGATAAAATAAAGTCCTTTAACTTTTTTTGACTCTAAATTCTCTTTATGAAGCTCTTCAGCCAAGACGCCGCCACGACTTACTTCTGCTTTGTTAAAGCCAAAATTTCCAGCCGGTGAAAAGCTATAGTTATGTAACTTTTTAAGCTTTTTTTTGTCATCTTCTGTAAGTTTTTTACACTCTTTATCTTTTACATCTATTGCATTTAAAAGTTCTTTGGATAATCTTTTTGGAAGGGCGATGAGAGAACTTACAAGTTTTCTACTCCCTTGTATCTCTTTAAGTATATCTCTTCCGGGTAAAAAATCTATACTGATTAAACCTTTTTTCCAGTAGAGCGAAGCCGATAGGACAGCAGGTCCACTAATACCCTTATGTGTAAAAAGCATCTCTTCGTTTAAAACTTTATCCTCAACTTTTATATTTACATAACAACTAAGTCCACTCAACTCTCTCATCCAAAACTGCTCTTTTTGTACTGTCAGTCCCACTAAAGCAGGAGTAAACTCTTTTACAGCGATACCAAAACTTTTTGCAATCTCTAAGCCAATTTCACTCGCACCTAGTTTCACATAACTTTTCCCACCCGTTGCTACGATTATATTGTTAGCCTTAAATTCCGAATTTACAGTTTTAAGGCTAAAAACCTCATTCTTTTTTTGTAAACTTATAATTTCTTCATTGAGATATGTATCTACGCCTTTGAGTCCGCGTTTAAGTAGTTCTATAATTTCCTCTGAACTATGTTGGCAGAAATAATATCGCTCTTTTCGAAGCTCTAGTTCCAGTCTATTTCTCTCTAAAAAATTCAGTAACTTCTCTTGAGAATATCTCTTAAGTACATAATTTACGAGCCCGCTCTCTCCATCAAAATTAGCAGGTGAGACACTTACATTTGTGATATTACACTTCCCTCCACCGGAGATTTTAAGTTTTTTTGCTAATTTTTCATTAGATTCGATAAGAGCGATAGAGAGTTTTTTACTTAAATGGGTTGCACACATCAGCCCACTCGCACCACCACCAAGAATTAAGACATCATATATTTTCATAGTCAGGATTATACGATATAATTACAAAAAATATTTATAAAGTAGAATTATGAGCAACAAACTCCACATAGTATCCCTAGGCTGTACAAAAAATCTTGTCGACACAGAAGTTATGATGGGAAAACTTAAAAACTTTGAACTTACTGATAACAACGAAGATGCTGATGTTATCATCGTAAATACATGTGGTTTCATTGATGCTGCTAAAGAGGAGTCTATAAATACGGTTCTCTCCTTGCATGATGAGAGGAAAGAGGACTCTGTTTTGGTTATGGCTGGATGTTTAAGCGAACGCTATCAAGATGATTTACAAACACAAATACCTGAAGTAGATATATTTACAGGAGTAGGTGATTATGATAAGATAGATGAGCTCCTTGTAGAAAAGAAAAGCAGATTTTCTGATGACGTTTATCTCATAGACGGTGCGGAGAGAGTCGTAACTGGTTCTACATACCATGCTTACATTAAACTCTCTGAAGGGTGTAACCAAAGTTGTAGCTTTTGTGCTATTCCATCTTTTAAAGGAAAACTCAACTCACGTAGCTTAGACTCCATCGCTAAAGAAGTAGAAGGTCTTGTAAAAAAAGGCTACTATGATTTCTCTTTTGTTTCACAAGACTCTAGTTCATACTTACGTGATCAAAATGTCAAAGATGGGCTTTCGCTTCTTATCCAAAGGATAGAGCTTATCGAGGGTGTAAAATCCGCTCGTATTTTATATCTTTACCCATCTACTACAAGTATGACACTTCTCAAAAATATCGCAAAAAGTGAAGTTTTTCATAACTATTTTGACATGCCTATCCAACATATCAACGATGACATGCTACGTTTTATGAAACGCGGTTTTGGTAAAGAGAAAACAGTTGAACTACTTCAGTTTATGAGAGACCTGCCAAACTCCTTTGTTCGTACAAGCTTCATCGTTGGTCATCCCGGTGAAACACAAGAGATGTTTGATGAGATGTGTGAATTTGCCGCGTCTTTTGGTTTTGACCGTATAAATGTCTTTGCTTACTCAGATGAGGAAACAACATCGGCATATGATATGAAAGAGAAAATTTCTGCCGAAGTGATTGCTGAACGTGCACAGATTTTAGGCGATATTGTTGCAGAGTGTACACGAAAATCACTTCAAGCTGAGATAGGTAGAGAGTGTGAACTTGTCATAGACGGTGAGAGTGATGAGCATGAACTACTGTTGAGTGCTAGAAAGCTTATATGGGCTCCTGAGATAGATGGTGAGATCTATGTAAACGATCAAACTGATGATAGCAATGAGTTGGAATTTTTCAAACCTTACAAAGCAAAAATTACAGAACTTGTTGGAGATATTTTAACTGCAACAGTAGATAATGCTACAAAATAAAAAACACCTCTTAAACTCTAAAAATCTCTTAGCCTTCTCGGCTGGAGTCGACTCCACTGCTCTTTTTTTTCTTCTTCTTGAGCACAAAATTTCTTTTGATATCGCGATAGTCGACTATGGATTACGTTTAGAATCAAAAGAGGAAGTAACCTATGCCAAAAAGCTTGCAGACAAGTACAAATTAAAGTGTCATGTCCTTAACGCAAAAAAGATAGACTCAAATTTTGAGGCAAATGCCAGAGCTGTACGTTATGATTTTTTTGAATCTCTCATAGAGGAGTTTACATACGAAAACCTTTTAACTGCCCATCATCTCGGTGATAGGTTTGAATGGATGCTTATGCAATTTTGTAAAGGTGCGGGTTGTTTAGAGCTCTCAGGCATGAAGGCTGATGAAAAGCGCAAAAACTATAGACTACTGCGTCCACTGCTACATCTTGAAAAACAGGAGCTTTTAGAGTACCTTGAAAAAAATAATCATCATTACTTTGAAGATATTAGTAATAATGATGAAAAGTACACACGTAATCAATTTCGACATAAATATGCGAAACCACTTCTTGAAAAATATCTCAGTGGTATCAAAAAAAGTTTTGAATATATAGATGAAGATGTAAGCTTACTTGTAAAAGATATAGAAGTACAAAGTATCAATGAATTCGCTTATTTTGAAACTACAGACTCTAAGCGTAGTGACATAGTTGCCATAGATAAATACCTCAAGTCAAAAGCTCATCTTATAACTGCAAGTGAGAAAAAGCTTTTGGCTTCCCAAGAAACAACTGTTCTTGGAAGGAAGTATGTCGTATATCAAGGTGAAACATATGTTTTCATAGCACCATACTATGATGATAAAAAGAAAGAAAAAAGTATGAATAAAAATTTTAAAGAGAAGATGCGACGTCTTAAAGTGGAGCCTAAACTAAGAGCTTATTTAGCGGGCGACTCTGAAGCCGTTACATTTTTATCTGAAGTATTGTGATACACCTTCATCGTAAATGATGATTTTATCAGCTCACCCTCACGTTTAAAATCTATAGGAAAGTTTACATCTATAATCCAATCACTCTTGTTTACTGCATCAAGAAAATCATAAAAAGTTGTAGGTGTACTTATCTGCGAACTTGTATTTACTTCATAGACACCAAACCCATCTTCAGGAGTTACTGGCTCAATTTTAGAAATACTCAGTGAACTAAAATAAGATTTATGCTGTTTCTCAAATCTTTCTATGTCAAAAATGCTATCAAATGCAGTTATAATATGTCTATTTTCACTCTGTAGATTTTTAAGCACTTCATAAGTTTCATCACTAAAGTTTTGGTACCTTCTAAGCTCTTTGAGCTCTTTTTTAAGCTCTGCTCTTTTAATTCTATACTCTTTACCTTCTGGAATCAATGCTGCAAAAGAGAAGACAATCACAAATAAAAATAGCAAAACTGAGATAAAAAGCAGATATATATGCTGACGGGAGATATTAATTTTCACCACTGAACTCCTCTTTGTCAATATAGTTTGTAGATACAAAACGTAACCAACCATTCTCTGCAGGATAGAAGCTACTATAGGTTCGATGAAAGATAGAACGAAGAGGTGCTTGGAGCATAAAGTTGTAGATATCTTTATTTGGTGTCATACCATAAAGGATAAGCCCGTTTTTTAGCAGTTTTGCCTCTGAGAGTGTTATTCTTTGAGGAACTAAATCAAAGAGATTTGTGATTGAATCTTTTAAAACACTATTGTGGGTATAGACTGTTTGGGAAAACTGTTTTTGTTTCTCAATAAAACTAATCTCATTTTTCATTTTAACAATATTTTTTTCCAGTAAAACTCTCTCTTTATAGATAGCCTCTGACTCTTTGTCAAAGGAGTAATCTTTATAGGCCAAAAATATGTATGTAAGCATAAGCATTAAGAGTGTAATCCCAAAAAATGTAAACATCAAAAGTGTCTCATGGGTTATGGCACTCTTTTTTCTAGGTCTGATGTAACTGTATATCATACGTCAAACTCCATCTTTGTCAATTCACACACTTCCATAGAGACATCGGCTTGTCTTACATATACATTTAAAAACATCTCCTCTTCTAAATACTTTTTAAGCTCAGAACTTGTGCCAATATTATCAGCTATGTAAACATTTTCTATGAAACGACTTTCATATTTTTTATCTTTATAGTAGTTACCTATAGAGGATTGAATAAGTACAAAACGGCGATAATCTTCATTAAACTCAACTTCATGACTAGAAGAGTCTGGATCTTGAGCAGCTTCATACAGCTCTTCTTCTATATCTTTGTACTCAGCGAACTCATCTATCTCCTCAAGAGCGTCCAAATCTTCAATATCAGCAAAGTCATCTATACTGTCCATCTCATCACCATCGACATCAATATCTTCAAGATTTATTCCCTCTTCATCAAGACTTATATCCTCATCTAAGTCACTGCTGCTAAGCCCCTCTGCTTCAACTATATGGTGCATATCAAGTTGATCCCCAAAAAGTAACTCTCCATTATCAAAAACAGCTACGGATATGGTAGCATCTTCGACGAGTATGTACATTGCTAAGACTGAGTCAATTTTATCTTTAAAAAAGTGAGACAAAACACTAAAAGGGGAAAATATAAAGTCGACACCTATCTTTTGGTATTTTTTTTCAATTGCGTAGAGGTCTGTTTTTGATGTAAAATAGGTCCATTTCTCATCCATACACTTATACTCGCTTGCACTTACATCATGGTAGTAAGAGAGACGATTTTTCTCACATGTAGGTATTACCCCTTGAGAAAGTGAGTTGTCTAAAACAGAGATGTAAAAATAAGGAGATTCTCTTGTATAAGACTCTATAAATTCGAGCATTTTAGCATTTAAACTATCAGTCTCAAAAGTGGCATGAGCATTATCAAGCATTTCTAACTGTGTACCGCCTGAACAAATCTCCATATATACATTGGTTTTTGTACCTTCAACGACAATATTCACAAAGACTTTGTTGTATAAAGTTTCAAGAAATTTATCTAACACTACTCATCCTCTTTACAAAGTGGATGTGCTTTGTTGTAATTTTGTTGTTTCAATGCACTGCCTAATTTAGTATATATTTGTGTTGTCGCCATGGACGAATGCCCTAACAGTTCACTCACATCTACGATTGGAGCTCCACTATTTAAGAGTGAAGACGCGTAGGAGTGGCGAAGCTGGTGAGGCGTCACTTTTAATGCTACATCTTTAAAGAGTTTAGTAACGATATATCTTAGACTATTTTCGCTTAATTTCTCGCTATTTTTCTCAAAAAGAAATATTTTAGGATTATAGCTTAGTAAATACTCATCTAAGAGTTTTCTTGTAGAGCCAAGAAGTGGAACATCTCTATGCTTGTTTCCCTTTCCTAAAACTCTTACCCACTCATCGCCAATATCACTCAGTTTTAATCCACTTAACTCAGAAACTCGAAGACCTAAAGTATAGAGCATTACGACAACTAATTTTTCCATAATCTTAGCATTTTGTAAAGCTTCTACAATGTGTTTATGTGAAATTGGTTTGGGAAGTGTTTTGGCTACTTTAATGCTCTCATCTGCTTTAAGAACTACTTTCATTCCTTCATCATTGAGATATGTTGCAAAACTTCGTATAGCACTTAGTTTTTTACTGATGGTTTTAGCATTAAGATGAGAGATATGAATACGGTAAGGCATAAGATTAAAAAGAGTGTGATTCTCTTCTTCAGTTATCTCTATAAAAGTGAAGGCTTCTTTAATGGACTCATCATAGCTTTTAATTGTAAGATCAGAGTAGCCACGTAGCTTCTCTAAACTCTCTAAGAAATCAACTCTTTGTTTATTGAGTGACTTTTTCAAGTAACTTCTCGAAGTTTGCATGATATGTAGCTGCTTCTTTTACAAGTTCACTATCAGTGATGACACTTGGAGCAAGTTTTGTATACGAGTCAACAACAACTTCACTCATGAGTTTTATCTTCGCACGCTGTGCACTGCTGATAGAGTCGCCATTTGCTATCTTGTTTATCTCGTTCATATACTCTTTTGCTTGATTTATATAAGCAACATATTTTAAAGAGGTAAGTGACTGTGCCATGATTGTAGAAGCCATACGATTATATACATCCATTGAAAAAGCTTCATTTGCAAGTGTATATGCCTCTTTATAGTGTCCCATTTCATAATGGTATTTTGCTTCTATTGACTTCTGGTATGATGGGTTTATTAAAAAATAGACACCCATAAACAGAAGTGTACCAAGAGCAATAGCGGGAAATAATACTTTAGTTTTCATGTGCCAACAATCCTTTTTGCAGAAGTTCTCTAGCCTCTTCTAACTCTAAGCCAGCTATATCTATCTCATCTGTTGCATAAAAATTTATGGTTCCAAAGGGTTTAGGAATCACAAATCTATCCCACGAGTTTAACTGCCAAAACTTTGTAGGTTTTATCTCAACCAAGATAATTTTTGCCTGCGTTTTTTGTGCCATGACTATTATACCATCTGCGACTTCATGACGAGGTCCTTTTGGTCCATCGGGTGTTATACCGATGTCATAACCCTCTTTTATAGTTTTTATAGCTTGAATGAGAACTCTCGCTGCACTTTTATCACTTGAACCTGCAAGTGTTCCAAGTCCAAAGTACTTGATAGTACGAGAAATAAGTTCTCCATCAAAATGTGGAGATATAAGTACTTTTGCATGTGGTGTTTTTCTATAATGTGAGTAGAGATAAGGAAGCATAAGAAGCTCTCCATGCCAACATGCAAAAATGATTGGCTCCTCTGAGATACTTTTTGGAGAGTGAAAAACTGTTTTGTTGCTAAGGTTTAAGAACCTTATAAGTAGCGAACCAAAAAGAGGTGCTACCAAGAGCGCAAAAGCGCGAAGCGCTCTTTTACGCAAGAATCTCGCCTGTTAAGATGGTACGACCAACCGTCGTAATTTTAACCTCTTTAAACTGACCCAAAAGTTCTTCTGAGCCTTTTACTTTTATGACTAGGTTGTTATCACTTCTGCCTGACACATAACCATCGCGAATAAGCTCTTCAAAATAAACTTTGTAGCTACGACCAAGCGTTGCAGCTTGAAGTTCATCAATAATTTCATTGTTTAAAGCCTGAAGATAACTCAATCTATCAGAAGCTATCTCTGCATCTACTTCTTCTAGGTGTTCTGCTTCTGTTTCAGGACGAGGCGAGTACTTAAACGAAAAAATCTGATCAAAACGGACCTGTTTCATCACATCAATAGTATCAGCAAAATCTTCATCACTCTCACCTGGAAATGCGACAATAATGTCTGTACTTATAGAGACTTCAGGGCACTCATCACGAAGTTTTTGAACACGGTTGATAAACCACTCTTTCGTATAGCCACGTTTCATCGCTTTGAGTATCTCTGTGCTTCCACTTTGTAGTGGCATGTGCATTGATTTACATATCTTAGGGTTTCTCGCAAACTCTTCTATAAACTCATCATCCATATGAAATGGATGAGGCGAAGTAAAACGAATGCGCTCAAGTCCTTCTATTTTTGAAAGACGACGTAGAAGCTCACTAAAGTTTACCTTCTCCTGATCCCCTGAAAACCTACGACCATAGTTGTTCACGTTTTGACCAAGAAGAAAAATCTCTTTAGCTCCACCTGCAACAACTTTTTGAGCTTCTTGAATAATAAGCTCATCAGGAATTGAGATCTCTTCACCTCGTGTTTTTGGAACAATACAGAAAGTACATTTTTTGTCGCAACCTATAGAGATGTTTATAAAAGCTTTATAGGGTGAGGACCTAAAGTCATCAAATGCAAACTGGCTCTCATCATAATTGATGTCTATCTCTACTGCTTTGTCCTTATGAAGGACTTCTGTTATTTTAGAGACATTTCTTGCCCCTAAAACAAAGTTTACATAAGGGGCACGTTTTATGATTTCATCACCAAGGTGGGAAGCCGTACAACCACATACGCCTATTTTAGCGGAGGGTTTTTTCTTTTTGTTAAAACCGCCAAGCTCTGAGAAAAGCTTGTGAACGGGTCGCTCTCTTACCGAGCAAGTATTTATCAAAATAAGGTCAGCGCTTGTCATATCATCTGTAAGTGCATAACCCTCTTTTTCCCGAAGCTGAGCGATCATATGCTCAGAGTCACGAGAGTTCATAGCGCAACCTAAGGTTTCAATAAATAAGGTTTTACTCATCTCTGGTTTAACTCATTATGTGAACTTGGTACATATAGTCATTGTCTGAAAGACCATACTTTACCTCGCTCATGTAAAAACTTTTTCCTTTTGCTTCGAAATGATCTTGGAGTGAAAGTAAGTCTTTGTGAGAATTCTCTTTGTCAAAGTAAAAGATTATACTGTCATCTTTTTCTACTGCTGCTTCAATCTTGGCTAAATCTATCTTTTTTGCTTTTGCGTCTAAATCTGTTCTTGCGATTTTTAAATCCATAACTATTATTTCCTTGATTTATATAAGTTGTGCATTATACAAAAAATGTCATAAAAATTGGGTTAAGTAATTAAGATATACTTAAAGATGTTTTTAGCAGATTTTGTGTATAATTTTGCACTACGTAAGAAATCCCCCAAAATTACTTATCAATGTCAAATAAATTTGGGAAATTAAGGACATATCACTATGGAAAAAATTTTAGATATTGCAGAAGCCATTGCACACGAAAAAGGTCTCACACCAGATAAGGTACTTGAAGGTCTCAAGACTGCGTTTGTGCAAACAGCAAAAAGAGTTATAAACAGAAACTTCGCATTTGTAGCAGAAGTAGACCCTGCTACAAAAAGCATAAAAATCATCCAGACTATTACTGTTGTTGCAGATGAGGATGAAAGACTTCAAGATGAAGAGATAGCTCCGGCTTATATCTCCATAAGTGATGCTAGAGAGTATGATGATCAAGTTGAGCTTGATGACCAACTCCAGATTGACCACTCTTTAGAAGATTATGGAAGAACAGGAGCGTCTCAACTTCACCGCGAGATAGAGTACCATATCCAAAGACTAGTAGAGGATGAAATCTACAACAAATACCAATCAAAAATAGGCACACTTGTAAGTGGTCGCGTTACACGTGTCGATGCTCAAAATGCTACATATATCGAAGTAGATGAGATTCGTGCAGTACTCCCTATGAAAAGCCGTATTAAAGGTGAAGTATTTGACGTTGGTGATCACATAAAAGCCGTTGTCCGTCGTGTAAACATGGATAAAGAAAATGGTATGCAGATAGAACTTTCACGTACTTCTCCTAAGTTTTTAGAAGCACTTTTAGAACTTGAAGTTCCTGAGATCGCTGAAGGTACTGTTATCATCGAAAAATCAGCTCGTATACCGGGTGAACGTGCAAAAATTGCCATTCTTAGTACACATCCTCAAGTTGATGCTGTTGGGGCGACTGTCGGTGTAAAAGGTGTTCGTATAAACGCAGTAAGCGATGAGCTAATAGGCGAAAACATTGACTGTATCGAGTATACAACCATTCCTGAACTTTTTATCTCACGTACAATGAGTCCAGCTATTATCTCTCACGTGGAGATCATCAAAAATGAAGAAGGAGAGAATGAAAAGGCAGTTATCACTCTCCCATCTGATCAAAAATCAAAAGCAATTGGAAAAAGCGGTATAAATATCCGTCTCGCTTCTATGCTTACAGGTATGCAAATCGAACTCTTAGAAAGTGATGAGAAAACAAATGAAAATGGCGAGATTGAAGAGCAAAAAGATGGTGTTGATGCACTAGAAGCTCTCTTCAACTAATTTTATTTAGTAATTAGCAAATGCATTGCTATTTTGATTTTAACCTCTTTTTATATAGGGGTTAAGTTTTAGCAAGATTAAATCCGCCACCATATTTCCTATAAGTGTTAAAAATGCTGTAATCATTAAAGTACCCATAATAATAGGATAATCCCTAGAGAGTGCTGACATAAAAAAGAGCTGACCCATTCCTTCTATACCAAAGATAGACTCCAAGATAACACTTCCTCCAATAAGACCCGGTAAAGAGAGACCAAGAAGTGTAACTATAGGTGGAAGTAAGTTTGGAAGTATGTAAAAACGCAGCAGTTCATTTTTACTCACTCCACGTGAGAGTGCAAAATAATAGTAATCACTTTTGAGTATCTCGAGTGTCAGTGAACGGATGTAGATTATCATACTTCCAAGTCCACCAAATATCATCACACTTACAGGGAGTGTTAAGTGCCAAGCCATATCTATATAGTTAGCAATTCCCTCTTTTGGCTCAACTGAATGAAGTCCAGATATGGGAAACCAATCAAGCTTCAAGGCAAAGAAGATGATAAACAAAAGTGCAAGATAAAAACTTGGCATAGCAAAAGAGACTAAGGAAACCTGACGAATGACATAGTCGCTTTTCTTCTCATAATGCAGTGCTGCTTTTACACCCAAATAGAGTGAGAGCACAAATACCGCTACCAGTGCGACAATATTCATAAAAAGAGTGATTGGTATGCGTTTGAGTATTTCATTGCTCACATCTGCACCACTCACAAATGAGACTCCAAAGTTAAGAGTAAGCATATTAGCCACCCAGTCTACATACTGCTCAAAAAGTGACTTATCAAGTCCATAGACAGCCTTGAGTTTTTCTATAGCCTCTTTTGTCATGTTTGGATTTAACTCCCCTGCTCCAAAGAAACTGTTTGGTGCGGAGTGAATAGCTAAAAAAGATATGATTGAGATAAGAAAAAGCATAAAGACTATGTATGAAATTTTCTTGAGCAGAGTTTGCATAGATGTTCCGATAGTGATTTTGTAAGATTATATCATAAGTTTAAAAAGTAATTTGAAAGTGTGAAGTTGTTTTTGTGGAAGAGACTCTCTCCCAAGAGGGAGAGTAGTTGTAATTAAGTTTAGTCTAGGACTAGAAGTTTACTGTTAGGTATACTTGAACTGCGTTTGAAGTGTTTTCAGTTGCAGCATTGTTGTCTTCTACATCAGAGTAAATGTAAGCAACTGTTGCGTCTAATGGACCAAAAGTTTTAGAAGCAGCTAAAGCTAATTCTGACATATCATTACCATTGTTAGTGTTAGAGTTCTGATCAGCATTTGTATAGCTAGCAGTCAAATCAGCAATACCATTTGCTGGACTAGTAACTGATACTTTATAAGCTTGAGTGTCAGCTTGTGTTACTTTACCAAAGTTACCACCCCAGAATGCTTCAGTATAAACTTTTGATTGACCAGAAGCTGTTGCAACATTAGCACCAGCACCAGTGTCCGCATTTGTTTGAGAGTATGCAACTTTAGCTGTGAAAGTATCTTTCATCTCAAATCCTAACATTACTGCATAAATATCTCCATCTTTAACAGCTGCATTAGCTGAATCAATAGCAGAGTACTGAGCACCAGCCATTAGACCAGGAATCTTTTCACATGCCAAGTCTGCTTGTAACCAGTAAGCTTCAGCAGCGCGAGTTACATCATAGTACCATGCTTGAAGAGTTAAGGGTTTAAAAGAGTTATTGATAGCACCTATTGCATATGCACCATTACCACCAAAAGTTGTAAATTCACCATTAGTATTAACTACACCACCAACAGCTAAACCAGCTCTTCCAACTCCAGATATAGCAACTGCTTGATCAGGTGTGCCATTTCCATTACCGATATAAGCACCAACTAAAGTAGTATCTGGAATATCTTGATTGATTAAAACAGCAGCTTCAAAAGTATTTTTCTCAATTGACCAAGTTTCAGTAAATACAAGTGGAGTGTCAAGAGCCATACGACCAACTTTAGCAGTTGTTTTACCAGCTGTAGCAGCTACCCATGCCTCGTTTACCCACCAAACATTATCAACTTTAGCACCATTGATCGGAGCTTCATTGTGAAACTCTGCACCAGTTTGGCTAGTAGCAGTATGTGCACTTCCCCATACATTACCAACTAAGTTGTTTTCTAAACCTAATGTTGTAAGAACAGTAAGACCAGCACCTGCACTAATTGCTACTGTATCATTTTTAACTAAATCTGTAGTAGCATTTAAGTTAAGACCGATATCTGCAGCTGAAGTAGCAGCATCTAGTAAATCACCATTGTTCGCATCAGTAGTGTGATAAAAAACATTGGCATCACCACTAACTTTTGTGTTTTCAATCGCGAATGCGCTTGAACCTATTAATAGTGCCGCCACTAAGCTCATTTTTGTAAATTTCATATATTCTCCTTATCTGATTACAAATTTCAATAAGCAGTATAACATAACCTATTCTTAACTTCTCCTGAATATTTACTTATATTAGTAAAAGTTTAGTTATAATCATCATATGAAACAATTAAATCTAATAATCACATCAACAGTAACAGTAGTTTTACTTCTCGGATGCGGGAATTCTACAGGTGTAGCTCCATCACAAAACAGTGCTTTAAACAGCATAAGCCCAACTAAGGCTAAAAGTAATGGTTACATACAAGAAGGCTTAGATAGTTGGCTTGAAGAAGACTGGACGCCTACAGTAGAGAAAAACGAAGAAGTTCGTACTAAGTATATGGAAAAAGTAGAAATAGAAGCACCAAAAGAAGTCACAGCAACACAAATAACAACGAAAAAAGAGTTAGAAGAAAATAGTTCACAAAAACTATCCCAAAAAAACTCTTTAGAGATACAAAAAGAAGTCAAGTATGTAGAGAAAAAGGATAAATACCCTACTCTACAAGAGTATCTTGATAAAGCAGATGCTTACTTTGAAGCCCAAGAGAGAGATCTTGAAAACTCACATATAGAAAAAATGAAAAAGATGCCTGTTATAGGAGAGTAATCTGATGGAGGTTTTGAGTGAAGCTATCTAGCTTAACTCTTCTGCATACTCTATCATCCTACAAAAGTGTTCCGCGTAGAGTGCTGCACTACCTACTAAGACACCATCAACATTCTCAACTGCTAAAACCTCTTTTGCATTGTTGACTTTCACGCTTCCACCATACAGAAGTGGAGCAGATGATTTTTCCTTGAGTTCTTTATGTATCTCAGCTATATCTTCAAGTGTTGGTGTACGTCCTGTTCCTATGGCCCATACCGGCTCATATGCAATGATAAGATTTTCATACTCTGTGTCTATCCCTTCATACTGCGCAGAAATATACTCCATCATTTGAGCCTTCCCAGCTTCACGTTTTTCAAGTGGCTCACCTATACAGTAAACTATTTTAAAACCTAACTCTTTATAGTAGTTAAACTTTTTTACGAGTTCTTCTTGCGTTTCACCGAGTACATGTCTACGTTCACTGTGTCCTATTAAAATGGTCTTAATCTTGAACTCATCTAGTTGCTCAACTCCTATCTCTCCGGTAAAAGCACCATTTTTGGTTGGATAAGCGTTTTGTGTACCTACAATTAACTGAGTATCAAAAGTATCAAGTGCCGTCATAGCAGGAAAAACCAAAACCTCTTGAGAAACTTCATTTCTCTTTATATAGCTCTCTACTTCTTCTATATAGTGAGCCGTTTCTTTTCTTGTAAGGTTTGTTTTTAGGTTTGCCGCTATTATCATCATATATCCTTGATTTTGTTTCTTACTCTGGTATGATTAAAGGTTTTACACCTGGAAGAATCTTTCCTTCAAGGAGCTCGAGTGAAGCACCACCACCTGTTGAGATAAAGCTCATTTCCTCATCTACACCGATACGTTGTACAAGATCCGCAGTATCACCACCACCGACAACAGTCGTTGCATAAGAATCAGCTACAAAGTGAGCTATTTTTGAACTTCCACGTGCAAACTTCTCCATCTCATAAACACCCATAGGACCGTTCCATAAAACAGTCTGCACATCATTAAGACCTTCGCGGTAGAGTCTCACTGTTGCAGGTCCTATATCTAGCCCCATCCAGTCATCTGGAATCTCTTGTGCAGTAACGAGTTTACTTACCGCATCTTCAGCAAATCTATCTGCCGCTACTACATCGATAGGAAGATAAAACTTCACGCCTAGTTTTTTGGCTTCATCCATGATATGTTGCGCATCTTGGAGTAAATCATCTTCAACAAGAGAAGCACCGATGTCGTAACCCATCTGCTTTAAGAATGTAAAAGCCATTCCCCCACCAATAAAAACTTTATCTACTTTTGGAAGAAGGTTTACAAGAGCTTCAAGTTTTCCTGAAACCTTACTCCCACCAACTATGGCGGCAAAAGGACGAACAGGCTCATTGATAAGTTTTCCAAAAAACTTTATCTCTTTTTCGAGTAAAAATCCAGCTGCAAGATGATCACTGTCAAAGTGCTTTGTGATTCCATGTACAGAAGAGTGCGCACGATGAGAAACACCAAAAGCATCATTTACATAAAACTCTGCCATGTCAGCAAGTTTTTTTGAAAGTTCTTCATCGTCATTTGTCTCACCCGCTTCAAAACGTAGGTTTTCTAACAGTAAAACTTCTCTTGGTTTGAGCTGTTTTGCTTTTGCAACAGAGTCAGGACCAACAACATCTTCACTTAAAATAACATCACGTTTTAAAAGTTGCTGTAGCCTTCTTGCTACTGGAGTAAGTGAGTACTTCTGATTGACTTTGCCTTTGGGTCGTCCTAAGTGTGACGCCAATACAATAGAACACTCTTGATCTAAACAGAAGTTTAATGTCGCCAATGCAGAACGAATACGTCTATCATCAGAGATATTTCCAAACTCGTCCATCGGTACATTAAAATCACATCGAATAAAGACTTGTTTCCCTGCTAAATCTAATTTTTTAATATTTAATAATTCCAAACTCTATCCTACTTACTAATGTGAATCGCCATATCTATTAAACGCATTGAGTAACCCCATTCGTTGTCGTACCACGCCATAACTTTTACCATATCTCCACCGATGACCTGTGTTAAGTCTTCTGCAACAATAGAGCTATACTCACATCCAACGAAGTCTTGAGAAACTCTCATCTCTTTATCCATAAGTAAAAGACCTTTGAGTCTATTTTGTGAAGCTTCATTAAACACTTTTGTAACTTCTTCAATACTCGTCTCACGTTTTACTACTACGTTTAAATCAACCATAGAAACATCAGGCGTAGGAACACGAACAGACTGACCATGAAGTTTTCCCGCAAGCTGAGGCATAACTAAGCTAATAGCTTTTGCCGCACCCGTTGTTGTTGGTATCATATTTATAGCACCTGCACGAGCACGACGCTTATCTTTGTTGTGTTTGACATCAAGGATATTTTGATCATTTGTATATGAGTGGATAGTTGTCATAAGACCTTTTTCAATTCCAAAAGCGTCATCTAAAACACGAGCGATTGGGCCAAGACAGTTTGTCGTACATGAAGCGTTTGAGACTATTTTTTGTCCATCATACTTCTCTTCATTTACACCCATAACAAAAGTGTCAGTAGCCTTGTCTTTTGAAGGAGCTGAAAAAAGTACTTTAGGAACACCGTTGTCAATGTGAACTTGAGCAGACTCTTGTGTTAAAAACACACCAGTACACTCCAACACCATGTCTGCACCACACTCAGCAAATTTTAGATTTTTAGGGTCACGATCTGAAAATACTCTGATTTTTTGTCCATCGATAGAGATGTACTCATCATCAAGTTGTTCAACTTCACTTTTAAAAGTTCCATGAACAGAGTCATTTTTAAGCAGATAAAGCATCATATCCATGCTTGCCATATCGTTTATAGCCACTATTTCAACATCACTTCTAGTTGCAGCTATTCTAGCTACACAACGACCTATTCTACCAAATCCATTAATTGCTATTTTAAGTGCCATTATAATTCCTATAATTTTAATTCTGTAATTTTAGCCAAAATTAGTTATAATTCGCATTAAATAAGATTCTTCGTTAAAGTTACTTAGAAAACAGGTGAAGTATATGCGGAGTAAAAGCCCAACAGTTGCACTTTATGGTGGTTCATTTGATCCGCCTCACATTGCTCACGTGGCAATCGTAAAAGCTTTAAGAGAAAAAAAATTTATTGACAAAGTTGTCGTAATGCCAACTTTCTTAAACCCTTTTAAATCAAAATTTATTGCTCCCGCGGAGTTACGACTAACATGGTTAAAAGAAATTTTTCAAGTCTATAAAGATGTCATAGTGAGCTCTTTTGAAGTTGACTTGGGTGAAAAAACACCAACTATCACAACAGTTGAACATCTTTTAAAAACATATGAAAAAGTTTATCTAGTAATCGGTGCAGATAACCTGACATCGCTCACGTCTTGGTATAAATATGAAGAGTTAAAAGAGAAAGTCACCTTTATAGTCGCAACAAGAGATGAGATAGAAATTCCATCTGGGTATATACAACTCCCTGTTGATGAGGATATATCTTCATCTGCACTGAGAATGAGCATAGATAGAACAAAATTGCCAAAACAAAATGCTCTTGAAATAGAGCAATATTACAAGGAACACAATGCAAAATAGAATAGAAAAAATAACAACACTTTTAGATATGAATAAAGCCGAAGCTATCGAAGTTTTTGACCTTCGTGAGAAAAATTACTTTGTAGATTATGCGATAATTGCTACATCACTTGGTACAAAACATACCGTAGCACTTCTAGACCATTTAAAAAATGGACTCAAACCAGAAGAACACTTTAACAATGTAGATGAGAGTGGAGATTGGGTTGTAGTTGATCTTGGCGATATTTTAATCCATATAATGACACCAGAATATAGAGTCAAGTATGATATGGAGAGTTTTTTAAGTGATTTAGGTCAAGCTAGTTCTGATCTGTAGAGACTGAAGCAACACCCTCTTCTTGCTTCTCTAGTATATCTCTATAATTATATATAGCCTCTACATACCGTACAGGCTCCTCTCCTCTGGCATATCCGAACTTTAAGCTTCTATAGTACTTTTTTTGCGAAAGTAGCGGAAGTACTCTTTTTAAATCGTTCCAAGTGTTGTGATTGAGTCCTGTTCGTTTTGCCAACTCCTGTGCATCCTTCACGTGACCAAGTCCGATATTGTAAGCGGCAAGTGCAAATTTAAGTCGGTTTTCCCCTTGAACTTCTTTAGGTACAAACTTCAACATCTGTTTTATATGCCTCGTCCCACCGATAATACTCTGTTTTGGATCAAGCCTATTTTTCACACCTAGTAATTTTGCTGTGTTTCTTGTAAGCATCATCAATCCTCTTACACCTGTAAAACTTTTAGCATTGGGATTCCAGTGTGACTCCTGATAGGATATAGAAGCTAAAAGCATCCATGATATACCAAAACGGGTTCCCGCTTCTTCAAAATACTTCTTATACTTTGGAAGTCTACTTTTTATACGCTTATAGAACATTTTTGTGTTGTAGTAGTCAAAAAAGAGTACATAAGAGTAGTAATGGTCTTTGAGTTCTGCTAGTTTTCCTTTATTGTTAAAATCATTAAGCCAAGAGTACATGTCTGCTTCAAGTTTTTTCGAGTTATCTGCTAGCAACCATGCTAATTGCTCACGTTGACTAATGGAAAACGCAAGAGCAATTTCGGGAAAGTATCTTAAGTTTAAAGAGTAGACATTTGAATCGGCGATAGTACAATCAATCTCGTGACGAGAGACCATGTCTAAAAGTTCCTCCGTCGAGTACTCGGAACTAAAACTAGCGTTTATCTCATAGCCATCTTCTTGAAGTTCCATAATCGTGTGACTATAGCTTGTATCTTCCCCAACAATAATCTTCAAACCCTCCAAGTCCTCTACATCTCTGGGAAACCTTTTACTTCCCAACATGCTTCTGTTACAGATAACCTGTTCTTGCACCTCAAAATATGATGGTCCAAAGTTAAATATTTTCTCTCTTTGTGGCGTCCTGGTTATGGAGGCTGACGTGATATGAATATCGGGGTTTTTACTCAGTTCAATTGCTTCTTTTACGGTGTGTGCAGTAGTAATGTTAAGTTCTACACCAAGGTGGTCTGCATAAGCCTTTAGCAAGTCATACTCAAAACCTTGCGCTTCACTGATACCGATATAATATGTTGAAGGAGAGTTTAAAAGTACAACATTGAGTTTTTTTGTTTTAAGAATCTCATCAAGAGTTGATGCTTCTTCAATATTTTTTGCTGGTGTATAAGCAGTATGACTAAACCATCCAAATGAGAAAAATGACAATGCAAAAAAAGCGATTAAAAAAGCATACAAGTATTTATTCATCGCACTAGTTTACATACATAAACTTATGCAAATATAAATCTGTTAACTCCATTATCGTATTCATGAGCCAAAACTTGCCCATGTGCTTTGAGTATTGAGTCGACGAGATACAGTCCAAGTCCAAAACTATTTTTTGAAGGATTCTCTTTTGTAAATGGTTCTATATAGTACTGTAGGGAATGCGATAAACACTCACCTCGATTTTCAAAACAGAGTTCTTTATTTATCATCAAGATTCTTATATGAGAATCATGCGAGTATTTCATAGCGTTGTCTATCATGTTCTTTATCGCTGTAGTATAAAGTCTATAGTTAACACTCATCTTGATATCTCCAGCGATGTCTACAGTTACAGACTCCCTCTCTACCATAGCCATATCGATAGCACCATCTATGATGTCAACAAGTCTATACTCTTTAAAGTCACTCTTGTTAGAGATGCTTGTTACCTCTTCAATAAGTGCAAACTCAGTCACAAGTGTTTCTAGTCTGTTAAATATACTTGTAAACCGGTTTCTCTGTTTCTCAGAACCTAGCATCTGTGTGGCTATTGTTCCTTTTGCGATTGGTGTTTTTAGTTCATGCATAAGGTTTCTTAAAAAGAGAGTCCTTGACTCTAAAATCGTTTTTATCTTCTCTTTCGTCGTCTCTATTTCATTAGCAACAAGACCTATCTCATCACAAGACTTCGTCTTAAAAGAGACGCGCATATTCCCATTTCCAAAGAGAGCGATTTTCTTTCTCAGTCTTATGAGTGGACGGAGCTTATGCAGTACTAAAACAAAAGAGAAACTAATAATCATAAAAATTGTACTGTATGCATACAGAAGATTCATAAAGTCGTAAGGTTCCAAATCCTCATCTTCTATCAGTATGGCACCATTTTGTGTTTGGATATAAAAGAAAATCTTTTGTCTATACTCAATCATAGTAGCTCGTAAATTACTCACACTATTTTTTGTATAGAGTCCACTTCTGTTCATCATCAAAGAGGTGTCAAAACTCTTAAAACCTTCACGTTTTAAAATTTTCCCTTTTTTTAAAACCTTCTTCTGTCTTTGAACATCCTTAGTGACTAAAAGCTTATAAACAGCGAGGTTAGCTTCAAGCATAATCTCTGAACTTTGACGCTGTTGGTGCTCTTTGTAGATTTGGGTGATAACGGAATACTTTGTGAATATATGGTCGATGTACTGCTGTTTGTTTAACTTGTAGAACTCCCAAAATATAGCACTAACACTCACAAGTGATACTGTGAGCGCAAAAAGGACAGTGATTAAAACTGCATGTTTTTTCAATGTGTTTCCAGCTCTTATTTCAGAAGTTTGTAACCAACACCGCGAACTGACTCTATAAGAGTTTTATCACCGAGTTTGTTTCTGATTCTTCCTACCATGACATCTATACTTTTGTTTGAAGAGTCTTCGTTGATTGCGTTCACATTATGGATCAAGTCCTCACGTGAGACTACTAAACCCTGCTTGCTTATCATATAAGAGAGTATTCCAAATTCTGCATTTGTTAGATCAATATTTCTACCTTTATAGGTGATAAGCATCGTCTCCTTATCACATTTAAAGTCTGATTTTGATTCCGCTTTCTCTTCACTTTTCGCCGCGTATCTACGAAGTACTGAGTGAATTCTTGCTTCAAGTTCTCTAGGGTCGTAAGGTTTTGGCAGATAATCATCCGCACCAAGTTCAAGCGCTTTTATTTTATCGGTCACATCACTTCTTGCAGAAGAGATAATGATAGGTATATCTTGACGAGCACGAATCGCTTCACAGACTTCAAGACCATCCATTCCAGGGAGAGTCAAGTCAAGTATGACGAGGTCAAATGGTTCAAGTTTAAGTATGCTTACCGCTTTAAATGGATCGTCTTCTGTAATTATCTCAAAGCTAAACTGTTCTAGGTACTCTGTAAGTATCTCAGCTAACTCTAAATCATCTTCTATCATTAATATTTTTTTCATATGTTTATCCTAATGTCACTATCTTAACCAAGTTTGTTAACCCTTTGGTAAACCTCTTTATACTATCATCTTTGTAATGTTGTACGCTACAAACGCCATTACATATGCTGTGATAGACGTAAATATAAAAAGATAGAAAAAGTACTTTATATGGCCTGCTTCACGTGTAAAGACAATTGATGCTGCAAGACAAGGTAGATAAATCATCACCACTACTATAAATGCAACCGCAGAAGCAAAAGATATGTTCTTACTTATGACGTTTGAAAGTGACTTGTTTTCCTCGTCAACATCTGCACCTAGAGCATATAAAACACCAAGTGTAGAGACCACAACTTCTTTTGCTGCAAGTCCCGTTTGTAGCGCAACACTCATTTTCCAGTCAAAACCAAGTGGTTCAAAGAGAGGTTCTGAGAACTTACCTATTTGTCCTAAGTAACTTTTTTCAAGAAGTGCCTCGGCAAGTAAATTCTCTTGATGAGATCTCTCTTTTTCACTTACTGCACTTTCAATCTTCGCTGCATACGACTCTTGTATTGCTAAGTTTTTCGGATAGTTACTTAAAAACCAAATAAGCATGGAAGCCGCAGCGATAAATGTACCCGCTTTTTTAAGATACATCATCGTTTTAGTAACTACCGTATGATAGATGAGTTTTAAAGAGGGAAGCCTATACTTTGGCATCTCCATCACGAAAGGTTCATCTATTCCTTTAAATGCGGTAAGCTTTAAAACTTTTGCCGCAATTAGCCCCAACAAAGCTCCACTTATATATATGATGAAAAGTACATTTCCGGCCATCTCAGTTGAGAAAAATGCACCCGCAAAAAGAACATATACAGGAAGTCTCGCTCCACAAGACATAAACCCTATGATGAAAAGTGTCAACAGTCTATCTCTGTCATTTTTTAATATTCTCGCTGACATATATGCAGGAATAGAACATCCAAAACCTGTTACAAGCGGGATAAAACTCTGTCCATGAAGTCCAAACTTGTGGAAAAAACCATCAAGTAAAAATGCGACTCTTGACATATAGCCCGTACTCTCTAAAAGTGCTATACCTATAAAAAGGATAATAATATTTGGCACAAAAAGTACTACCGCACCAACACCGGCAATAATTCCATCAACAATAAGAGAGCGAATATTATCATTGGATATCGTGGCACCGATAGCCTCTCCCATCCAAGCGAAAAACATATCGATATACTCCATAGGAATCGCACCTATCTCAAATGTCAACTGAAAAAGGCCCCACATAAAAAAGAGAAAGATAGGAATCCCCCAAAAGGAGTGAATAAGTAGTCTATCTATTTTATCAGTAAGTGTAGCCTTTATTTCAAGATTTTTTTGCTCCACCACTTCTGTGACGATACCCCGGTTAAATGCAGCATGTTCTTCTGCAAAAGCCTCTTTTATATCATCACTATTATGGTGTAGCTCTATATGTTTTGAAGCATCTATAAGTATGGGTTGCAACTCTGTCCAAATAGGGTCTTGATGCAGTCTTTCATATGTCTTTTTATTGTTTTTAAGAAGATTAATCGCTATATTTCTATAAGAGTTATTTGCCTCATGTTTATGCTTTACAAGGTAGTCAACGATAGCAGATATCTCCTCTTCAACTGCTTCACTAAAGATGAGTTTTGAGTCTGTTTTTTCTGCTTCGTATGTTTTTACTACACCATCTATGAGCTCTTCTATGCCCATTTTAGTGGCAGCTGATACTTTTATACAAGTTACACCAAGGAGCTCGGACATATATTCAGCATTTACACGAATACCCTCTTTATCTGCTTCATCACTCATATTTAATGCGATGACAACTTTTGCATTCATAGTTAAGAGTTCAGATGTAAGCTGCAAGTTTTTCTCTAGATTTGTAGAATCTACTACATTTATTATCAGGTCATACTCTGCATTACATAGGTACTCATGGGTAACCCGTTCTTCTATCGTATAGTCAGTAAATGCATATGTTCCGGGTAGATCGACCACTGTAAAATGGTAGTCTTTAAAATCAAACAGTACTTCTGTTTTATCTACAGTAACGCCAGAGAAATTTCCTACATTTAAGTGTGCATTACTAACCGAGTTAATGAGCATGCTCTTCCCAACATTGGGCTGTCCTACTAGCGCTACTTTAATATGTTTCGCTATAACAGGACACGCTTTAGGGTCTAAATCATTCATACCTTCTCCACCTCTATAAGTCGAGCTTCTTGAGCACGTAATGCTATACGCATCTTCCCTACTTTTATCTCTATAGTACTTTTCCCGGGAGCGTGCTCAAGTACCTCTATAAGTGACTCTTTCATTATTCCAAAGGAAATAAGCCTCTGTTTTAAATCATCTTTAGCGTTTAATTTTATCACCTTGACCATACAAGCCTTGTGACAATCCAATAGCGTTTTCATATTTTCTCTTTTATTTAAAGTTATAACTTAACATCACTTGCGCTCTGTCCCAGTTGTTTAAAGAATCTTCTAGGTCCTCTTGTGCAGCATATAGTACACCTACAATAATTTCTTCATTAACATTATATCCCATTCCTATATTTTGTTCCACTATATGCGCTTTTATACCGCCGCTATCTTCTTCACCGTTAAAGTCACCATAAGTATATAAGAAATTCAAGCCTTCGTACTCGTAAGAGACGCCTGCCACATACGACAGAACTTCCCTATCTTTGGTTATTGTATCAGGTATCATGGTGTCCATATTTGTAAAAAGCGTTCCTCCGCCAAAACCGCTAAAGCTCTCTTTATCTTTACATTTTTCTGCTTTGTTAAGCGATAGGTTCATACCTATACCGTTTACGACCACTTCTGCAAGAAAGCCATATATAGATGCTTCTACACCGCTATTGTCTACTTCATCTTCATGTAAGTACTGTACCATTGAGTGAATTAAAATGTCTTCATCTATGTGATACTCAATCCCTAAATCAACGTAAGCCGCATTTGTCACACCCGTGACATTGTAGTACCACAGGTCGTACTCAAGACCGTGCGCATAAGAAAGACCTCCAAAGTTTACTCCTTTGGTTCCCGTTTTTACCCATCCATTGTCTAAGCCCGCATCATATCCATTCCAGTTTTGAATATTTCCCGCCATAAACTTCATGCCATTGTAGTCGTAGTTTAAAATATAGGCTTCAAAACTATTTTTAATCATTCTAATGTCATCACTATCGGCAAGTGGTGTATCTATTACTTGACGTCCTCCACGGAAACTGAAATTATCATATTTATAGTTTAGATATGCCTCACCCATCTCTATATACTTACCTTCACGTGATGAGAGTTCACTACTGTCTTGTATCCCTTTACCCGAAGCAAATGGAAGGTCATAAGATATGTAAGCCGCTGCTCCAACATTGAAACCACGATATTCGGCTAGCTCGTATTTGAAAATACCACCCATGGCCGTTGCATATGGCTTATCCGCTTGAGGAGCCGAAGCATACATAAGCTTTAGTTGCCCAGATGCTTCACCTTTTTTGAACATCTTTTTGAGTCTATCAACCTCAGAAACCTCTTTATCTTGAAGTTTTGCAAAACTATCGATTGATTTTCTCACCGAGTCAGATCTCTCTTGAGACGCGCTTAACTCAACTACAAGAGAGAGTAAAAGTGATACAAGTAGGGAGTTTATTTGTTTCATAAAAATTATTTCTACCTTTTCATTACAAGCTAGAAATGATATTAATTATCAACTTATATATCCCTTAACAATTATGATATGAATTATCATAATTGTTTCAATTAATATTAGACTACGCCTTTGACTTCATTGCCACAAATCTATAGTACAAGATAGGGAGCAATACCAGTGTAAGAAAAGTTGAAGAGACGAGTCCATTTATGATAACTATGGCTAGTGGTTTTTGTATCTCAGAACCTGGTCCCGTTGCAAAAAGCATAGGTATCAGACCAAGAGCTGCGATAAATGCAGTCATAAGTACGGGACGGAGTCTTCTTATAGAACCAATTGTTACTAGCTCAATAGAGTCTTTGACACTTGACTTCAAATAATTAAAATAGTTAAGCATCACAACACCATTTAAAACGGCTATACCCATCAATGCGATAAAACCAACACTTGCAGGCACACTCATATACTCTCCAGTAAAGTAAAGTCCAAAAACGCCACCTATAAGTGCAAAAGGAATATTTAAAAGTACCAGTGAAGCCTGCAGTGTAGAGTTAAAAGTCATCAAGAGTAAAATAAACACAAGTCCAATACTCAGAGGAACGACAAAAGAGAGTCTTGCAGCAGCGCGTTGTTGGTTTTGGTACTCTCCGCCATACTCAATAAAATAGCCTTGAGGAAGCTTTATTTCACGACTGATTTTCTCACTTAATTCATCTACAAATCCAACGAGATCCCGTCCAACTACATTTGTTTGTACTAAGCTCTTTCGCATCCCATTTTCATGATCAATGCCAACCGGACCAAGCGTCATTTTGAACTCGACGAGTTCATCTATAGGTATGCCTCTGCCATCTTTTAAAACATAGAGTAGATTTTTGTTTTTACTCATGCTTGTTTGAAACTCGCTATCGCCTTTTATCATAAGTGGTATGCGGCGTAACTCCTCTTGAATGATTCCTACTTCAACTCCATTTACTGAAGCTTGCAAGTATGAGGAGAGTTCGCTTCTATCAACTCCATAACGAGCCATTGCAGCATCTTTGAAGTTTATCTCCCAGTATGCCACACCTTCGTTTGCTTTTTTGTACACGTCACTACTTCCTCTGGTACCTTGAGTGATTTTAGCGACCTCTTTAGCTATGGCTTCAAGTTTTTGGGTCTCTTCTCCATAGATATTTACCACAATGTCTCCACGTGAACCACTAATCATCTCTGATACCCGCATGGCGATAGGCTGTGTAAAACCATACTCAATCCCCACGAACTCATCTAAAACGTGACGGAACTGATCTAAAAGCCACTCATTTGATGGAACGCGCCACTCCTCTTTTGGTTTTAAGACCAAAAAGGTGTCTGTATCGTTAAGTCCCATAGGATCAAGTCCTATTTCGTCTGAACCTCCACGAGCTACTATAGAGAGAATTTCAGGAACTTCTCGCATAAGTGCTTGTTGGATTTTAAGATCGATGTCGAGACTCGCTTGCAAAGATATGGATGGATTTTTTTCTATGCCTATGATGACATTCCCTTCATCAAGTTCAGGCATAAAAGTTTTTCCTACTTCCGTATAAGCTAGGACTGCAAGAATCCATAAAACACCAGCAGCGACAAAAATGGCTTTTTGTCTTGAGAGTGCAAACGTGAGTATTCTCTCATAGTTTCTTTCTAAAAAAACCATCAAAGCGACTTTTTTCATCGGAGCTTGTTTTAAAACATAAAAGCTTACAACTGGAATGAACGTGAGTGCCAAAATAAGCGACGAAGTCAGAGCGAAGACAATGCTCAAAGCTACTGGAACAAAAAGTTTTCCTTCAAGACCCTCAAGGGTGAGCAGAGGTAAAAATACTATGATGATGATTAAAATTCCTGTAAAAACTGGGCTTGCCACCTCTTGTGCAGAACTTAAAACTAATGCAAACTTCGACTCGTCTTTATGCTTTTCATCACTTAACTGTTCAGAGATGTTTTCAACCATAACAACGCCTGCATCGACAAGCATACCAATGGCGATAGCTAAACCACCAAGGCTCATAAGATTTGCCGAAATTCCAAAGTATCCCATAGCGATAAAAGTCATCATCGCTGCAAAAGGTAAAATGACAGCAACGCTAAATGCGGAGGCGAAATTTCCTAAAAACAAAAATAGAACGATAACAATAAGAACAAGAGCCTCTAAAAGTGCTTTTGAGACCGTATTTATTGCCTTAGAGACTAAGTCTGAGCGATCATAAAAAATGTTGATATTTGTACCTTCTGGTAAATCTTTTTCAATTTTTTGCAGTTCTTCTTTGACTCTTGTTAATACGCCAGAGGTATCGACCCCTTTTCGTGAGAGTATAAGTCCTTCTACCGCTTCTGCTTTGCCATCTTTTGTTACAAAGCCAGCTCGGGTAAGTGAACCAATTTGCACCTCAGCCACGTCAAAGATTTTGATATCTCTCGCATTGTGGCTTTTAATGATGAGTTTTTCTATGTCTGCTAAATTTTTCAGACGACCTTCTGAGCGAATATAAAGAGACTGCTCACCCAAAGAGAGGCGACCAACTCCATCATTTTGATTGTTTTTCTCTAGTGTCTCTTTGAGCATGTCTAGAGTAATGCCGAAACGTTTCATCTTTGTAAAGTTGGGCACAATCTCATACGTCTTTACATATCCACCCAAAGCATTCATACCCGCAACACCATCTATACTGCTGATACGTTTGTTTATAACCCAGTCTAGAAGCGTTCTTTTTTGCATCAAATCAAGAGTTTTTGACTCTATAGTAAACATTAAAACCTCTCCAAGAGGCGTAGTGATAGGTGCGAGTCCACCTGTTACATTTGAAGGCAAGAGATCCATTACTTCACTCAACCTTTGTGCTACTTGCTGACGAGCCCAGTAGATATCCACGCCATCTTTAAAATCAATGGTAATGTCACAGAGTCCATATTTTGAAAGAGAGCGCACTATCATCTGGTTAGGAATACTTTGCATATTTTGCTCTATTGGCGTGGCCACACGAGACTCTATCTCCTCAGGCGTCATTCCCGACGCTTTTAAGAGAAGCTTCACCTGCGTTGGTGCAACATCTGGATAAGCGTCAACTGGGAGTTTCATCATAGAAGAAGCTCCAAAAAAGAGTACAACGCTACTCAGTAGAAGAATTAAAAAGCGTTGATGCAGAGCAAACGCTACTAGTTTTTCACTCACTTTGATCCTCCAGAGCACCTAAAAGTGCGGCAGTAGAACTTGCTGCAAGTGTATCTCCAGCTTCTAACTCAGACTGTACCACGTAACACACAGGCCCCTCACTCACAATCTCTACATCTATAACTTCAAAGCCTTTATCTACTCTTTTAAAAACAAAAGCATCGCCATCAACAAAGACTAGAGCCGATTTACTGATTTTTACGCAATCACTTACGTCTTTTAAAATTTTCACTTCATAGATATGATTTATCATCGTACCTTGGGGATTTTGTATCTCTGCTCTTACCATGACTGACTGAGAAGCCTCTTCTACAATGTTTGAAATTGCAACTATCTTCGCTTTATACTTTGAAAACTCACACAAATCCCCAAGCGACAAGTTCTCGGCAACACTTGCAGGAACACTAATCTCTATGTAACGTTTAGCATCTGCATATATCTCTACGAGCTTCTTATTTGCTTCTACGAACTCACCTACATTGACGTCAAGAGCGTCTATAACGCCACTCTTTGGAGCGTAAATATTGTGACTTTGAAGCACTCTGTTTGTGAGCTTTATATTTTCTAAGGATTTTTTTGCAAAACCGTTTGTCAAGAGTTGATTTTCACTGAGCTTGAGAGTTATGAGAGTTGATTCATAGATACTCTTTGACTCTAAAACTCTTTTTTGAGAAATTACACCTCTTTTTTCTAGTTTTATGTCACGCTCATAATTAAGCTTGGCTGTTTTGTTTTGGATATTTGACTCTATATAGTCCCTTTGTAAGGTTAAGAGCGCATTGCTTTTAAGAGTAAGTAGCTTCTCACCTTTTTTTACATGAGAAAACCTACTTACATAGATAGCGTCTACAATCGCTTCAAAGTTTGAGCTTATAGTGATTTTATCTTTTTGATTTTGCGTTATTTTGCCATTGTAAGGCGTCAGCGCAATATAACGCATTTGCGTAGCTTCTTGCGTTTTGATACCTAAGTTGTGCTGTTGCTCTTGTGATATCTCTATTATTTGAGAACTATAAAGCGTCACCGCTATTAGAACTAATCCTATTATTTTATTCATATCTATTCTCCATATTCCATATCTGTAATTTTATAAAGCTCAAAAAGCTCATAATAGTAAGTTTTTTTTATCTCTAACATTTCAAGAGTGTTTTGGGTGTAGGAACGCGAGCTATCAAGGTACTCCATAAGGGATTCTTCCCCCTCTTTGTAAGCATATTCTGAGAGTTCTAAAAGCTCTTTGCTTAAAGGTAAAACTTCATCTTGAAGGAGCCTATACTCATCGTAAATGACTTCTAGTTTGTCTAAATGCTTCATCGTAGTCGTATGAATCTCATCTCTTAGAGACTCTTTGGCGTAAGCATATGCGGTATTTTGTTTAAGTGAGTACTCTTTTAAAAGTTCTTGTTTGGAACTTACAAAACTTAAGGGTATAGTTATACCCAAACTATAACGGTCTGTTTCTAACTCATGTTCATAAAGAAGTTCATATCCTATTTCTTGAATGGGTGAGGCATTGAGCTCATACATAGATTTTGCAGCATTTTTTTGATACTCAAGTCTTTTTAACTCTCCATGTTCACTCAAATCTTTTATCTCAAAATCGCGTTTAGGCTCCACCATATCACTACAAGCAACATCATCTATCACTAAGTCTCCTACGCTTCTTTGCAGTAAAGTAAACTCTTCTAAATAGGCTCTTTTGTACGCATTTGTACTTTTATGAAACTTTGCAAGTTCCAACTGATTAAAGAGTAACTTTTTTTTGGATATTTCCCCTAGTAAATAAACGCTTTTGAGTTCTTCGACTCTTTTTTTCTGCTCCTCAAAAAGAGAGTTTGACTTACGATGTAGTTCCTTAGAAGTACATGTTGTGTAGTATTTTGAAGCAATATCAAGTTCTCTAAGATGTAATTCGTGTTTTGTATCTTGTTGTATCCCACGTGAGAGGTTCATAACAACACTCTCTTTTTCGCTAGCACCAAAAGGAGTAACTATATTTTGGGAAATTCCTACAGCATACTCCAAACCTTCTTGTATTGGGTCTTTGGCATGCGCAACTTTTGCGCCTAAACGTGGGCTATCATATGTATCTATAAGTGATTTTTGGGCTATTTGAGCGTCTCTGCTAGCTTTTATAGATTTTGTTTTGTTGTATTCTTTTTGAAGTTCAAGTATCTTTTCTAAAGTATAAGCGTTTAAACTACTAAAAAGAAAAAAAATGGATACAAATATATATTGCATTATTAACCTTTTATTAAATTTTTTATATTTATTGAGAAAAAGGTTTAAATCAGAGGAGGACGTTCAAGTACGTAGTGGTTGTTAGAGCTCATACCTATAATGGTACAGTTTGGGTTAGGTTGGAGAATTATATCAAAGAAACGAGCAGTATTCTGCGTATTTATCGCAACGAGAGTGTGAATACTTTTATGTATATCATCAGCTAAGTCAGGGCTCTTTTGTGCAGATATATTTACTAGCTCAATATCTGTTGATAGAATACTCGGGTGATTATGAGGGTCTATTTTTAACATTGCATAGTCATGCAAGACCAAAAATATAAAAGAGAAGATTATAACCGATAGTATTCTATTTTGATTTTTCTTCATGGTGCGCATTGTATAGTAATTTTTATTATTTTAAATAAAGGTATAATTTTATTTAAATTATTAAAAAAAAGGTAAAAAATGAAATTTTTATGGAATCCTTCTTCACACTTTAATCTTGCAAATCTCTTTACATTTGTAAATATTACTGCAGGACTTTTAGCTACTTACTATATCACTCAGAACAACTTTATTGCCGCAAGTATTTTTGCTTGGCTTGGTGGTGCATTTGATATATTTGATGGGAAAATTGCTAGGAAGTATGGTCTTTCAAATGAATTTGGAGTACAGTTAGATAGTTTTGCAGATTTTTTGACTTTTGTTCTTGTACCTGTCTTTTTTGTATTTCAAGCTACATATATAACACAGCTAAGTAGTCTCTGGCTTGGAGTCGCTTCGGTAGTAAGTGTTTACTATGTTATCTCTGGTCTTCGTCGTCTTATTCACTTCAACCTGCATACGGACGCAGGTTCTGTTTCTAACTACTTTACAGGTGTTCCAACACCATTGGGAGCGATTTTACTCTGGCTCACGTTTTTAGCAAATACGTACACACCGCTTCCAGCTCTTGTGGTAATAGCTTTAATGTTACTCATAGGATGGAGTTTAAACTCCACCATCAAAGTAAGACACCCATAAACTCTATTTAGAGTTTACTGCGTATTTTCCACTTCCAAAAAGTATTATAAGCACAGACATGATAAGGAATAGAAGTGGTAACTCCATCGCTAGACCACCATGTTTTGTAAGTGCAAAGCTAAAACCATATGCCAAACTTATTGCCATAAGCATATTTAGACCTAAAATAGCTGCTGCAACTCTTGCATAAAGTCCTAAGATGATAAAAATCGGAACAACAAGTTCTCCGATATAAACACCATAAGCAAAAAACTCTGGCAGTCCAGCATTTGTCGTCATTGATTTAACACCGCCTATACCATGTATCATTTTATGAATACCGTGAAATAGCATCAAAACTCCTACACTTAAACGCAAAAGCAATTTTGCAATATCTGGTTGATTAAACATCTTTCTCTCCTAGAATTTTTATTTCTCTTTGTGGAAAAGGAATCACTATTCCCTCCATATTAAAAGCCTCTATAATTTTTAGGTTTACATTATACTGTGTTTTAAAAAACTGCTTCGTTGGGACCCAATATCTGTATGCTATATCAACTGAAGAGTCATTAAACTTTTCAATACCAACAATTCCTTTGTTTTCTTCATTAAGTTCACTATGTGTGGCTAAGATATTTTCAATGACTTCTATACATCTACTCATATTACTATCATATGCAACACCAATACTCCCCTCTACTATTCGATACTCAAAAGAGTTAACAAGGACATCACCTATCATATATTTGTTTGGGATAGTTATCTGCTCTTTATCTTCGTTTAGAAGTAAAGTATAGGCAAGTTTTATCTCTTCTACTTGTCCATAAACGTCATGAACCGTTATGGTATCACCTATTTTAAAAGGTTTTGTAGCGATGAGAACCACACCTGCGGCAAAATTAGAGACACTCCCTTGAAGAGCAAGCCCTGCAGTCAAAGAGAGGGCACCAATAGCGGCTATAAAAGGTGCAACTGAAATTCCAAGTTTTCCAAGAGCTAAAATACCAACCATTAATATAATCAAGAATCGGACAAAATTTGCTACAAACTGGCTGAGTGTTTGATCAAACTTATGCTTTAATAACAGGTTTAAAATAACTTTATGTAAGTACTTAGAGACAACTACCCCTAAAACTAAAATGATAATCGCACCAACTATCTGCATAGAGTAGTTCACAAAAAACTCTATAATCATGTCATAGTACTTACTCACTTCTTGTAAATCTTCTGGCATTACTTCTCCTCTTTGCGGAATTTACAACTACCAACAGAGATGACTTTTCCAGACTTTATCGCCTCTTTTATATAGGTGAGTGTTCCTTTGGGGTCTGCATCACCAACCTCTTCTTCTATAATTTTCAGAAGATCTTTCTCATTTGTAGTTGTCCATATTTTTTCATAGTTGTATTGTGTTTGTATTTTCATAGGTGTATGATAGCAAAATTAGTGGGGAATTTTTTGCCCATCTCACACAAAGAGGGAATCTTTGTGTGACTATTGGGAGAATATATGATTGGGCAAACCCTCTTTACGAGAGGATTGAAAACGAAATGCTGCCCTAGCTAGCTAGAGCAGGGAAAATGTAACTTAGTTTAATTTGTTTGTCCCTCCTTATTAGAAATTGAGAGTTAAGTATGCTTGAATTTGATTAAATGCATCTGCATTTCCATCTTTAATATAACTATAAACTAATGATGTATCTAGTGGTCCAAAAGATTTACTAGCAACTAAAGTTAAATCTGAAACATCACCTACATCTGTTCCTTTTACATCTGCATTTGTATAATACCCACCGAAATCAAAGAGATCAGCAATAGGAGCTTCAACAGTTACATTATAAGAAGCAGTGTCAGCCTGGGTGACTCTACCATACATCCACCATGCTTCTGTATAGAGTTTTGTTTGTGCATAAGTTTGGTCAGTTGCTGTATTGAAACCTGCTCTATACTCTTTACCAACTTGTGAATATGAAGCTTTAGCAGTAAACATATCTTTCATTTCATAACCTAACATTAGAGCATATACATCAGAACTTGGAGTACTTGGATCTGCTTCTGCTGCAACACTATGTCCTGAATATTGTGCACCTGCCATAATTCCCTCAATATTTAAATCAGCTTGCAACCAATATGCTTCGACAACACGCGTTACATCATAGTACCATGCTTGAACTGTTAACGGCTCAAAAGAGTTGTTTATTGCACCAATAACATAAGCTCCATCCGAACCATATGTTGTAAACTCACCATTAGCATTTACTATTGCACCAACTGAACCTACACCTGCTGTTCCTGGAGTTCCAAACTGCTCTGTACCATTACCATTTCCGATATATCCAGCAATAAGTGTTGTATCTGGAATATCTTCATTAATCACAACTGCTGCTTCAAAAGTATTTTGCTCTACTGTCCATGCTTCAGAAAATGCAAGTGGAGTATCTAAAGCCATACGACCAACTTTAACAGTAGTTTTACCAGCTGTAGCAGCCATCCATGCTTCATTCATCCACCAAACATTATCAATTTTAGTACCAGTAGCAGTGTGTGCTCCACCCCAAACTGAACCAACTAAGTTGTTTTCTAAACCTAAACTGGTAAGTACTGTAAGACCAGCACCTGCACTAATGGCAACAGAGTCTGTTTTCACTAAATCTGATGTAGCATTTAAGTGTAATGCGATGTCTGCTCCTGAATCATCAGCATCAAATAAATCACCATTTGTCAAAGAATCATTTGTCTGATAGAACATTTGAGCGTTACCACTTACTGTTGTGTTTTCAATTGCAAATGCACTTGACCCTATTAATAGTGCTGCCACTAAACTCATTTTTGTTAATTTCATTATATTCTCCTTATTTAAATGATTAAATCTTGTTTATCATTTGTGTAGCAACAGTTTATCATTAGGTTTAAATCTAAAACACAACTAATTGATTAATTTTTGATCAACTTTAGAAATAATTTACAAATAAGCCTACAGATAATAAGTTGAACTAAACTTTTCAGCTGATTATGTTTATATTTCATTAATTAAACTACTCTAAAATTTCTCTATGAATTTAAAAAGATATATAAAAACTATATTGACTGCTTTGTTACTTCTTGGTGTGTACATATCTATAGTGGAGATAAACGCTACAGCTGACATACATCATGAAATAGCTATCGAAACGGTAGTAGAAGCAGAACAATCAGAACCACAACTCATTGTAGATGACTTAGTTGTAAATATTATATCTTTCTCTTCTGCCTTGTCACGTGAACTTCCTTCATCTCAAGTGGACTATGTTCTTTTTTCATATAAAGAAGAGATATTTCGACCCCCTTTAGCTACATAATTTTTCACTCACTTAACATACACTTAAATAAATTATAGACTATTGTCTAAAAACAAAGGAAAAATTATGAAAAACACTACACTAAATAAAATTATACTCTCAGCTATGCTAATTGGCTCATCATTAATAGTTTCAGGCTGCAGTACTACATCTACTCCAGCGCCATCAGTAAAAGTCGGAACAGAGTTTAAACAGACTATTCCTAAAGAGCATATAAAAAATGCCATTACAAATGCAGCACAAGAAAATGGTTGGGAAGTTATAGTCCCTTCATCAAATCAAAAAGACTTACTTTTGAAAAAGACTGTAGGTATAAAGCAAACAGCTCAAAATACTAGAGGCAGAATCTGGAATAAAGTAATAGTAGACAAAGAGATAGTCGCTAATGTAACTATACATAAAAACTCTTACGAGATAGATTTGAATCAGCAATCACAGCAAGAGCTTTCAAACTACTATGGAAAACAAACACTTCAGAAGAACATGAAAAAACTTGAAAAATCAATTCACACTGAATTAATTTCAGAAGTACTTTAGCTCTCTAAAAGAGTTAGGGCACTTCTGCCTACTATTCATTCTCACTCTCTTCACTTTTCACTGCTATCTGCTTTTTCAGTTTAATACCAAGCTTTTGCATATTCTCAGCACGCCGTATTACATTTCCGTTCCCAGATTTCAACCTTCCCATTGCTTTATCATAAGAACTTCTAGTACTCTCCAGTAGTGTTCCTATCTTATTCATCTCATCTACAAAAAGTACAAGTTTATTAAGCATGGCCTCTGCTTCATCAGCAATTTTTTTAGCATGCTCCTCTTGGCGTTGTGTTCTCCATATATGTTCTACTGTACGAAGCGTTACAAGAAGTGTCGAAGGTGAGACTACTAAAATATTACTCTCATATGCACGTTTAAAAAACTCTCCATCCTGTTCAAGCGCTAGTAAAAATGCTCCCTCTATTGGCATAAACAGAAGTACGAAGTCAAGAGTATTTACACCTTCAAGTTTCTCGTACTTTTTATCACTCAAGCCTTTTATATGTGAACTTATGCTACTTACATGTTCTTTTAATGCCTCTGTTTTAGAGAGCTCGTCATCAGCATTTATGAAGCGTTCATAAGCAAGGAGTGAAACTTTCGAATCGATAATAACATCTCGATCTTGTGGCATATGAATGATAACATCAGGTCTATAACTTTTGTTCTCTTCGGACTTAAGAGTCGCTTGGGTTTCATACTCCACCCCCTTACGAAGACCTGATTGTTCTAAAACCTTCTCTAAAACTATCTCACCCCAGTTTCCTTGTGTTTTGTTTTCACCCTTGAGTGCTTTTGTGAGATTTACCGCATCTTCTGAGAGCCTCGCATTCATCTCTTTTAAACGGAGAAGTTCATCTTTTAGGAGATGTCTATCTTTAAGCTCAGTAGTAAACTGTTCACGTGACTCTTTTGAAAAGTTATGTATCTGCTCACGAAAAGGTTTGAGCAGAAACTCTAACTGCTCTTTATTTGACGAGCTAAACTGCTTCGACTTCTCTTCAAAAATTTGATTTGAGAGAACTTTGAACTCACGTGAGAGCTCCTCTTTTGCTTCTTGGAGTACCTTGAACTTCTCGGACGAAGCTTTTATCTCTTCCTCGTAACGCGTATGGAGTACTGCATTTTGTACTCGTAAACCACTTAGTTCATCTTCAAGTATTTTATAATTCGCTTGTAATTCAGTTTTTTGTGCTTCTAGATCTGCAGTTCTTAAAGAGCTAAACGCAAGCATATCCTTTTGCTTTAGAAATAAAAAAAGTAGTACGAGAAATGCTATAAATAAAAATATACTAAGGATAAGAAAAGGTTCAAATTGCATAAAAGTCCTAGAGTTGGTGAATTTTGACTGTAGTGATTATACATACATTTTGTAAAAAGAACGGAGGGAAACTTAAGCTATGTTAGATATTTTTTGCTATAGTGGCAAATACTAAACCCACACACAAATGTTTAAGGATATAAATGATTTCTTCAAAGTACCTCAACCAAGTCCAAGCTTTTCTACTCTCTGGTTTTATGAGCCTCTTTATGTCAGGAATCATTACCTACATAAACCTAGGGTTTGTTTCAGACTTTATTCCCATCTGGTTTCATGCTTGGATAGTCGCTTACATCATTGCATTTCCAACAATTTTACTTGTCTTCCCTTTTGCTAGAAAACTAGCGATGAAGATAGCATCACGGTAAACCTAAAAAGAGGAGAAATATATGGGAAAACAGTACAAAAACCTTACCAAAAGTGATATAGACTTTATAAGAGAACAGAAACTTTTTTATCTAGCAAGCACCTCCATAAAAGAACTAAATGTCTCACCAAAAGGCTATGACAGTATTCGGGTTCTCGACGAAAGTACAGTTATCCTTCTCAATTACCCCGGAAGTGGTAACAGAACCCATAGAGATACTATTAACAAGGGTAAGTTCACTCTGCTCTTTAACGCTTTTGAAGGAAAAGCAAAAATCCTTAGACTCTTTTGCACGGCTGAGATTGTTGAAGAGACATCTTCTCTCTATAAAGAGTGTCTTCTCTCCTTTAATGAAAAAAAAGAGTTCGTAAGAAATTTTTTCAAGTTTAGCATCTATGCGGTAGAGTCAAGTTGTGGTGATTCTGTCCCGTATATGGAGTATAAAAAAGAAAGAGATGATGTTAAAAAGTGGATGAGAAAGATGGACGAAAATAATAAACTTGAAGCATATACAGAAAAACATTTTCTTCCACCTGATTTAGACAAGCTCAAGTAAAAAATCACAAAGAGCGAATTTGCTAAAAATACATAAAAAACTTCTAGATTGGTATGAGACTTACGGACGCCATGAACTCCCATGGCGAAATACTAAAAACCTATATGAGATATACCTGAGTGAAATAATGTTACAACAGACACAGGTAAACAGGGTAAGAGATGAGTACTACCCAGATTTTCTAAAGAAGTTTCCAACACTTAAAGCCTTGGCAAAAGCACCCCAAGATGAAGTACTCTCTGCTTGGAGTGGTCTGGGATACTACTCAAGAGCAAGAAACCTACAAAAAACTGCGCAACTTATCTCTGAGTGCTTACCATGTACACAAGAAGAACTCATAAAACTTCCAGGCATTGGTAAGTACACAGCAAGTGCAATCTGTAGCTTTGGACTCCACCAAAGTATTCCCGTCGTAGATACGAATATAGCGAGAGTACTCAAGCGTTTCTTCGCCCTACTCAATCCAAATGAAAAGCTTCTTTGGGAAAATGCCGCTACATTTGTAAACTCTAAAGTACCAAGAGAGCACAATCTCGCTCTTATGGACTTAGGCTCACTTATCTGTTTACCGAAAAATCCAAAATGTTCAGAGTGTCCGCTTCAAGTAGAATGTAAAGGAAAAAATGAACCAGAGCTTTACACACAAAGTAAAAAAATGCTTTATGAAGCATTAGAGCTTTTTTATGGTGTTTGCATCAAGGAAAACAAAATAGCACTACAAACCTCTACAGAAAAAATGTATAAAGATATGCTCATACTGCCAAGTGTTGATCCTATCGAAACAGATTTCTTAGGAAGTTTTAAACACTCTTACACAAAGTATAGACTTACAGTAAATCTCTATAAGATGGAGGAGCTACAAGGCGAAGTGACTTGGGTAGACTTGCATGCACTTGAAAATGCTCCCATCTCTTCACTTACAAAAAAAGCGCGGAAGTTCTTTGAACTTGACTAAGGACAAACGTGAAATCCATTACATTTCACAATCAAAAAGTCTCTCCCTTATTTTATTTTAATGCTATAATTTCACCCATGAAAACATACAAAGTATTCCAAAAAACTTTTATCCTCTTTTTAAGTATCAGTCAGCTCCTCTATGCAGAAAGCTTTGATGTACAAGGGAGTGATTTACTTATGGGTGTCGGTTCAAAAAATATTGCCACTGCAGGAGCGAGTACAGCTTCGAGTGATGATTTATATGCAATATTTTACAATCCTGCAGGTCTTAGTGAAATTGCATCTGCTCAGCTTGCTCTCTCAGCACAAGCAGATGCAAAACTAGGCTATGTAAACTTTATTGGGATGGCTTATGCCTTTGAGCTTGAAGAGCTTGCACTCAAGGTCTCTGTAGCCTTTGCCTATATACCAAGGCTCTATATTCGAACTTCTGGAACATATGTTGAGGATGATTTTGAAAGTATTTTTCTTCGTTATACACTTCCTGATCTTTCGCCAAACTTTACTGGAGATATAGACTCTAAAACTGATGATTATCGGTTTGCAGTCGCGTTTGCACCACTCTACAACCCCTCATGGAGTTTTGGAGTAAGTGTAGCTTATGTCAATTGTGCAACAACTTTCGCAGGTGTAACACTTGAAAAACCAGAAAACTTTACCTATATGTCAACTGTAGCCAAAGCGACCGCCTTTGGCATTGGGGCTAAGTACTATATAAACGAAGATCTAAAAATCGGTATGAGTCTTAAAAACCTAGATGCAAAACTCTCTGTTGAGACAGAAATTACAGATGATGATGGTAACAGAGTAAAAACATATGATGTTGACTTTCCCTATGACCTCTCATTTGGTATGGACTATAAATACGACGAAAGCTTTACATTTGCGGCAGACTATCAGGAGGTTTATGGGAACTATGGTGATTTTGACATTGACTTTAAGATGCTACGTTTTGGAACAACTTTTAGTACAGAAATGCTCGACTACCATATGGGAGTCATAGCGCCATTAAGACTCTATAGCTCAAAAGTTGAAAACCTTGATCTTCCCTATCCTGTAACACCAACTGCCGGTCTAGGCTGGCATGGTGATGGGATAGACTTAAGTATGGCCTTTTACATACATCCGATTATGAGTTTACACCTAGCAAAACCATCACCGTCCCTTGACCTCTCTTTAAAATATGACTTCTAACTGTTGCATTGCAATACATATAAATTAATATAATCTTAAATAGAAGCCATACCAATATTCGTTTTAGTATATTTTGGTATAATTCGCCAAATACTTTTTAGGGGAAGATACCCGATCGTCTGTTTTGTGTAAATATTACAAACGCAGCTTGTGTCATCTCCTGAGTATATAAAGGATTATGATGCAAGAAAATGCACAAACAGAACAAACAAACGAAGAACCCCTACTCACTTTCGACGACTTAGGTCTAAAACCAGAAATACTTAAAAGCGTTAAATTTGCTGGATTCACAGCACCCTCACCTATTCAAGCACAAGCTATCCCAGTTGTTATAGCTGGTAGAGACATGGTTGGTCAAGCACATACTGGTACAGGAAAAACTGCTGCGTTTTCACTACCGGCACTACACAACATGAAACTTGATGGTTCAGTTGAGATGTTAGTTATAACACCAACACGTGAGCTTGCTACTCAGGTAAGTGACGAAATATTTAAATATGGCCGTAACCTTGGTGTAAAAACTGTAACTGTTTATGGTGGAAGCTCATACAAACGTCAACTTGACCTTATAGGACGTGGTGCTTCTGTCGTAGTAGCAACTCCAGGACGTATGTTAGATATTTTAAAACGTAACATGCTTAACAACTTTGCACCTAGTATAGTTGTACTAGATGAAGCTGATGAGATGCTTGACATGGGTTTCTTAGATGATATCAATGAGATATTTTCTTACCTACCATCAAACCGTCAAACACTTCTTTTCTCAGCAACTATGCCAGCACCTATCAAAACGCTTGCAAGCAGAATTTTACAAAACCCTGAGTTTATCTCAATCACTAAGGGTGAGACTACAAACACAGATATTGAACAACTTTACTATGTTATCGATGAGCATGAAAGAGATGATGCTATCATCCGTCTCATGGATTCTGAAGCGAGTACAAAGTCAGTTGTCTTTTGTAGAACAAAATCAGAAGTAGATAGACTCAGTAATGTTCTTTCAAATGCTGGTTACCTTGCAAACGGTCTTCATGGAGATATGGAGCAACGTCAGCGTGAGAATGTTATTAAAGGTTTCAAAGCAAACTCTGTGAAAGTTTTAGTCGCGACAGATGTTGCAGCACGTGGTATTCACGTAAGTGACATCTCTCACGTGTTTAACTACCATATTCCATTTGACCCTGAATCTTATGTTCACCGTATCGGTAGAACTGGTCGTGCGGGTACAAAAGGAAAGGCTATCACACTTTTAACTCCACTAGAGTTCAAAGAGCTCCAACGTATTAAGCAAAAAGTTGGTACTTCTATGGCGCATGCTTTTGTTCCAAGTAAAAATGACCTTAGAAGCACTACTTTAGAAAACATGGTTCAAACTATTGAAGATCAACATATCTACGATGAAGCACACAAAGTTCTTGACCGTCTTAAAGAAGATATCGATGAAGAGAAAATCATGTATAAACTCATCTCAATGATTTTAGACAAACAAGATATCAAAGGACCAAGCAACATTGGTATTCCTGCTGATAAGATAGAGGCTATTTTAGCAAATGCTGCAAAACGTGGTGGAGGCAATTCTCGCAATCGTAGAGGCGGTGGTTATCGTGGAAACAAACCGCGTTCTGGTGGAGGCGGTGGTTATCGTGGAAACCGTGAGGGTGGAAATAGTGGAAACAGAAACCGTTCAGGTGGAAGAAGCTCAGGCGGCTACAGAGGCAACAAAGACTAAGAAATTACTTTCAAAGCGAATGAATCCCTTTCATTCGCTTTTATTAACTATACAACTTCAAGCAAACAATTAAAACTTCGTTATAATTATTCTAAAAAAGGATATTTATGCATAATCTACTTATTTATGAAGACACTGAAATCTATATTGAAAAAGAAGAGAGTGAAATTCCTTGGCTAAAGATTTTTACACAAGAGCCTTACAAAGAACTGGGTGATGTTCCAAAAGAACTTCGAGTAAGACTTTGGGAAGTTTATGATTTAATTGAGTTTGAAATGAAACGCCACTATAACCCAAAAAAAATAAATATGGCATCCTTTGCTAATATGCTTCCTCGCGTTCACATCCACGTGATGGCAAGATTCGAAAATGACAGCTACTTTCCAAACCCAATGTGGGGAGAAAAAATGAGAGAATCGGACTTAAAATTTACAGATGAAGAGAAATTTTATAAGCATATTTTTAATGCACTCACAGTATTACAAAACAAGGCAATAAAAAATTCTTGATTTTGCTCTATTTTAAGGGGCTAAAGGGGACTAATGCTGAACCCCATGTCAGTCCTCCGCCAAAAGCATCAAGTAACATCAATTCACCAGCTTTTAGTCCGCCAGCCTCATAAACATCATTCATAGCCATTGGAATAGAAGCTCCTGAAGTATTACCGTATTTAGATACCGTCATAACAACTTGACTCTCTTTCATTTTTAGAGCATCACCAACAGCTTTTATAATTCTATAATTTGCCTGATGAGGAATAAAATGTTTCACATCGTCACTCTGAATATTGTTATCAGCTAAAATTTCTACTACATCTTTTGTAAGTGTACGAACGGCAACCTTAAAGGTTTCATTTCCTTTCATCTGCATAAAACAAGCACCGGCCTCATTCTCAAGTGCATCGTGAGGAGAGCCACTTCCACCATTAGGAGTCATAAGTAAATCCGCATACGTACCATCTGCACCAGTATGTACATCGATAATAGCTTCACTTTTGTCATCAGTGGCACAAATCATAGCAGCACCAGCACCGTCACCAAATAAAATACAAGTTCCACGGTCAGTATAATCAGTTATAGCAGAGAGTTTTTCAGCACCAATAATAAGTACATTTTTCTTCATACCAGACTCAATAAATGCTTTTGCAATTGAGAGGATATACACAAAACCTGTACATGCTGCAGAGATATCAAATGCAGTAATACCAGGAAGCCCAAGCTTGTTTGCTATAATAGTAGCAGTTGAGGGCATACAAAAATAATCAGGCGATATAGTTGCACATATAACCATATCTATTTCACTTGAAGGAACTCCACTTCTCTCAATGGCAAGTTTTGCCGCAGCAACACCCATATCACTAGTTGTTTCATCTTCACGTGCAATATGACGCTCTTTAATACCTGTTCGTTTTGTAATCCATTCGTCCGAAGTATCAACCATCTCTGCAAGATCTTCATTTGTAAGGATATTTTCTGGAGCATATGCACCAATTGAACGAAAAGCTGCATATGCCATTAGATTTCCTTTTGTTTTAACGCTTCAAGTCTTGAAATTATATGTTCATTTACACCCGTGTCTATATAGGCTATGGCTTGGTAAATCGCATTTTCAATCGCTTTAGAATTGGACTTACCGTGACTTACAATAGCACACCCTTTAATACCGATTAAAGGAGCTCCACCGACTTCTGCGTAGTCTATCTCTTTTTTGAGCAGTTTAAAAACTCTTCTCATTAGTAGCGCACCTGTAATAGCTACAGGAGATTTTCGGATATAGTCTTTTATAAGCCCGCTTATAGTCGAAGCAACACCTTCACTTGTTTTGAGCACTAAGTTCCCAATAAAACCATCACACGTGATAACATCGCAAGAGCCATTGAAGATATCGCCACCTTCTACATTTCCTTTAAACCCTTTATACCCTTGTAATAGTTTAAAAGCAGATTTTGTGACTTCATTACCTTTTGATTCTTCTTCACCGTTTGCTAAAAGGCCAATGGAAGGATTTTCTATTTTTAAAACATCTTCAGCATAACATCCACCCATAACAGCGAACTCTACTAAGTGCTCAGGTTTAGAGTCGACATTAGCACCAACATCTAAAACCACAGAACGACGTCCAGTTTTTGTTGGCATTAATGTCACAAGTGCCGGACGAGAAACACCTTGAAGTCTTCCAAGTCTTAATGTAGCGAGTGTCATTGTCGCACCACTGTGACCAGCTGATACAACACCGTGTGCATGACCATCTTTTACAAGTTCTACTGCTTTATAAATGGTACTCTCTTTACGCTTTACAGCATCAGTAGCTGCATCACTCATCGAGATTACATCATCACTTTCTACTATAGAAATCTTATCTCTATAACGTTTTGGTAACAGAGGTAAAATTTCTGATTTTTTTCCTACTAGTATTGGTTCAAATGATTTTCTTTTAAGTGCTTGAAGACAACCCTTAACAATTGGTTCGGGACCAAAGTCCCCACCCATTGCATCAATAGAAATTTTTACCATTGACTATTTGTACTCACCAGTTGTAGGGTTGATGTGGTGTGGTAACTTGTATGTTCCATCTTCACATTTAACTGGTTTTGCTAAAGCGATTTTATAGTGAGTTCTTCTTTTCGCTGAACGTGAATGAGATACTCTTCTCTTAGGTACTGCCATATTATTATTCCTTTCATGTTTATTTTGTTATTCCGCAAAAGGAACAAGTCCTTTTTTTCACTTATATCGCGTAAAAACGATTCAAGCTAACCTCTAACAGAGGCAGAGTACTACGGTTTACTCCGATTTACAATTATCACACGAGTGATAATCACTTCTGATAAGTTCTATCTCTGAGTTTAAAAGCTCATCGATGTCTGCATTACCATCGAAAGATTCAACTACATCTAATTCGATGTTGTCGTCACTCTTGTAGATACCATCAGAGATAAAAAATTCTACTTTTTCATCTACAGACAATTCAAACTCTTCTGCACAAATATCGCAAGATTTTTCAAGAGAACCTTTTAAATCAGCGCGAAGCAAAATCAATTTGCCTGAATGATACTCCAAATAACCTTTAAAAATTATATTTTTAGAGCTTACTTCAAAGTCTAATGGTGTTTTTGTTACTTTTCGTAGAGTGACTATCATAAAGTTATATTATGAAATTTCTCTTTCAGAAAAGAAAAATGCAATTTCATTCGCTGCATTTTCAACTGAATCACTTCCGTGAACCGCATTTGCATCTATATTTTCAGCGAAGTCTGCACGGATAGTACCAGCTTCAGCTTCTTTAGGGTTAGTAGCACCCATTAAATCACGATTAACCTGCATTGCATTCTCACCTTCTAACACAGAAACAACAACTGGGCCACTGATCATAAAATCAACTAAGTCATTAAAGAAAGGACGTTCTGCATGAATTGCATAAAATGCTTCAGCATCTGCACGTGAAAGTTGAATCTTTCTAGTAGCAGCTACTTTAAGACCATTACTCTCAAATCTGTCTAAAATTTTGCCTATAACACCCTTAGCAACTGCATCTGGTTTAATTATTGATAGTGTACGTTCCATCAAATCTCCTCTGAAAATATAAAATTAGAATGGAATTATATCTAAAAAAAGATGTTTTTTTGTTTAAAAAGTAAATTTTTGTGATTGTTAGCTAAAAAAGAGGATGTGATTACATCAAAGTACCAAATGGTACTTTGATAATAAGAGACTATTCTACAACAGGCTCTTTGTTTGAACGTTGTTCATCTGTAATATCTGAACGGTGTTCCGGGCTTTCACCAACTTCATCCCAAGTGATACATCCCTCAGTAGGACATGCAGTAGCACAAGCTGGTTCATCGTGGTGACCAACACACTCTACACACTTGTCACTGTATACGTAATAGATGTCTTCTCCCTCTGGATTATCATCTTCGTCTACGATTGCCTCTACTGGACATTCGTCTATACACGCACCACAGTTGATACAAGTATCATTAATTATTACTGACATATTATCTCCTAATTTTGTAATGTGGTAACTATACACAGAAGAATTTTAAATGTAGCTAAAATTAATCTCTTATCTTTGAAATTTATAAATATGGTAACACATTCAAATAGGGGGGATTAGCGGCTAAATCTATTGCCGCTAATGTTTTGGATAAAAGGAGGTCTAAAGACCTAAGTAGTTTTTAATTTCCTCGGCTCTATCTGTTTTTTCCCAGTTAAAGCCGTCTTCTTCACGACCAAAGTGGCCATAAGCAGCTGTTTTTCTATAAATAGGTTTTAGAAGATCTAAAGACTTAATAATTCCAGCTGGCGATAAATCAAAAAGCTCTTTTACACACTCTTCGATTTTCTCTTCACTAATCTTACCTGTTCCATGTGTATCAACCATAATAGATACTGGTTGAACGACACCAATTGCATATGCTACTTGGATAGTCGCTTTGTCACAAGCACCTGAAGCAACAAGATTTTTTGCAACATGACGAGCAGCATAAGCAGCTGAACGGTCAACCTTGGTTGGATCCTTTCCACTAAATGCTCCACCACCATGAGGACAGCTTCCACCATATGTGTCAACTATAATTTTACGGCCAGTAAGACCAGCATCACCCTGTGGTCCACCAATTACAAATTTTCCTGTTGGGTTAATGTGAAAAATAGTATTTTCATCCATCATATCCTCAGGAATAACATGTTTAATAACCTCTTCAGTCATATCTTTGTGAATCTGTTCTTGAGAGATACCATCATGATGTTGTGTAGATATAACGACAGTGTCTACAGAAACTGGTTTATCATTTACATACTTTACACTTATCTGTGCTTTTCCATCTGGACGAAGATAAGGCACAATACCTTCTTTACGTACAAATGCAAGTCTTTGTGTTAAACGGTGTGCTAAATGTATAGGGAGAGGCATAAGAACATCTGTCTCACGACAAGCATATCCAAACATTAAACCTTGATCACCAGCACCAATAGCGCCATCTTCTTGGTCAACACCTTGGTTGATATCAGGAGATTGCTCACCTATTCCGTTTAAAACTGCTGCAGCTCTATGGTCAAAACCATAAGTAGCATCAGTGTAACCTATCTCTTGAATAACTTTTCTTGCAATCTCTTGCATTGGGGCATACGCCGTAGTCTTCAATTCGCCTGCAATTACACAAAAACCATTTGATACCAAAGTTTCACACGCAACACGTGCCTTTGGATCATGTTCAATAATATAATCCAGAATTGCATCACTGATTTGATCTGCCATCTTATCAGGGTGCCCTTCTGTTACAGACTCCGAAGTAAAAATGTACTCTTTTGTCATCGATTTTCCTTATTGAGATATAAAGTCATGCTCTATAAATCGGCAGAAGTATAGCCAACTCTTTATTAGGAAAGCATTTAATTAAAATTATAGCTATAATTAGAGCAATATTTAAGGATTGACAATTATGAGCACAGAACTTATTTTAAGTATACTACTTATCATAGCAACATTTACTAGTTTAAAAGTCTTAAACTTCTTTCTTAGCAAAATTGGGAAGTTCAAAAAAGTCAATGAAAAGCGAGTCTATTATATAAGTAAGACTCTCTCACTTTTTCTTTTCTTAGTCGCTGCATTCATACTCGCTTTTATATGGAGTGTAAGTCTCAGTGGATTACTTATTTTTGCTTCTTCTATTTTTGCCGTTATAGGCGTTGCACTTTTTGCACAGTGGTCAATTTTAAGCAATGTCACATCAAGTATTATCATCTTTTTTACCTTTCCTTCAAGAGTTGGAGATAAAATCAAAGTAATAGATGGTGAGAACTCCATCAGCGGTGAGATAATAGAAATCTCTCTATTTCAGATTGAAATTAAAGACGAAGATGATAATATTGTTTTTTATCCAAACAATCTTTTTATGCAAAAACCAATTAAAAAGTTTAAAGATAAAAATTATCCTTAAGGAATTATTTTATAATCTCTAGACGAAGTTGCGTTAATAATTTTTTGTTACACTAACGCCAACAAAATATAAACACAAAAGGAAATATATATGCTAGTTACAAATCCAGCTCCAGACTTTACTGCGACTACAGTTTTAGGTGACGGTTCAATCGTTGAAGACTTTAAATTATCAGAAAACATGGGTGAAAAAGGGACAGTTCTTTTCTTCTATCCACTTGACTTTACATTTGTTTGTCCTTCAGAACTTATCGCATTTGACCACAGACTTAAAGAATTCACTGATCGTGGTGTAAAAGTAATCGGTTGTTCAGTAGATAGCCAATTTTCTCACTTTGCGTGGAGAGAGACTCCAGTTAACAATGGTGGTATTGGCCGTATTGGTTACCCACTTGTAGCTGACCTTACAAAACAAATTTCTAAAGACTACGATGTACTTTTTGGTGAATCAGTAGCTCTACGTGGTTCATTCTTAATTGATGGTAAAGGTGTAGTTCGTCACTCAGTAGTAAATGACTTACCACTTGGACGTAACATCGATGAGATGATTCGTATGATCGATGCAATGCAGTTCACTGATGAGCATGGTGAAGTATGTGCTGCTGGTTGGCAAAAAGGTGATGAAGGTATGAAAGCTACAACAGAAGGTGTTGCTGAGTATCTTGGTAAACATGAGGGTGACTTATAGTCCTCTAGTAAACAGGGGTACACTCTACCCTATTAAGAAGTAAGTTTTCCTTACTTCTTCACTTTTCTTCTTTTTTAAAACACTATTCTCTATCTAATTGTCTATGTGCTTTTTCACTCGCACTATTTGCTCTTTCATAACTTCCATTTGGATTATGTTTCGCAGAACAAGCATTAAAACTAAAAACAACCAGTATACTTAAAAATAAAAACTTCATACAAACCCCTTTAAATTTTATATATTATACATATTATAATTAAAGTTATTGTTTATAACTTCTCTTTCCAACTAAAAAACCACCTAAAACAATCAAGGAAATTCCTAAAAAAGTCAAACTGTCAGGAAAAGCATCTCCAAGTATCCATCCAAATCCAATAGCAAAAGGAATGTTTGTATAAGAGATTACACCTATAATACTTAAATTTGAGGATGAGTATGCTTTTGTCAGCAGCCACTGCGAGAGTGTCGCTATAACTGCCATGAAAAGTATTAACATCCAAACTCTTAAACTTTCTGGAAATGTAAACACTGGGAAAAGAAACTCTAATGCAAGAGGTACCTTCAGATATGGGGCGCATAAAAGAAACAAAGCAGGAAAAATCGTACCCACACCAACAAAAGAAAGCATTATGATACGAGAGTCATAGATATCTTTTATCTTTTTTATTGTTGTGTAGGCAGCCGCTGCAAAAAAACCACCCAGTACACCTAAAAAATGTTCGTAAGAGATACTCATACCAACAGGCTTAACGATTAGTATAACACCTAAAAATCCTATGGCAAGTGCAATCAATGTACTCAAGTTTAAATGCTCTTTGAGAAGATAAAAAGCAAGTATAGTTACAAAAAAAGGTGATGTCTTATTGAGTGTAATGGCTTCGCCTAGGGGAATTGTCCCTATAGTATAAAAAAAGAGAATCATGGCTAAAAACCCAAATATACCGCGAGTAATAAGTAGGTACCACTTTCCTCCACTTAGTTTGGGAGGGGTGTGCTTTAAGGCATACAAAATCAGTGCTATTCCTATCAAATTTCTAAAGAAAACTATTTCCATGGCAGGCATATAGTCAGTAAGTACTTTGGTGAGAGCACCATTAAGTGCAGAGATTAGGGCACCTGCCAACATATAGAGGATACCTTTATCTATATTTTTCAAGAACATACTTGATTGTCTTTTACAAACGACATAGCCTTAGGATGAACATACGCTAAACCATACCACTGTTGTAATGGAGCGATGAGAGTTAAGCGTGATGGGTTTGAACTTCTTGAAAGTGCAACATAAAATTGAGAAGGTGCAAAAATCTCATTTGTCTCTATGATTAAGTCTTCAATACTCATTCCTTGTGATTTATGTATTGTTATCGCAAATGCGAGTTTAATAGGAAACTGATAAACAGTAAAAAGATTTTCTTCTACCATCTCTTTACGTCCCTCTATTGTTTTTTCTTTCCATACTGCTTTACTTTGAGCTACAGCTTCAAGTTTTACTACCTTAGCGTCGCTTTTTTGGACATAAACATAACGTGTATCTATATTCACAACCTCTCCACGTTCTCCGTTAAAGTAGTTCCATGCATTTCTTGTAAAAAGTACTGGGGAACCTATTTTTAACTCCAAGTTTTTTTCTATTCTTGCATCATTCATAAAACGTTCAACTTCTGTCTCTTTTGTACTACTTTGATGTTTTACAACTTGCGCTTCTTTGACAACAAGTTCATTTTCAATAAATTCTAGCTGCATTTTATTGTGTCTTTGCGCGGAAATGTTCTTTCCAAACAAAAAAGTGAATTGGCTGAGATCTTCAGGAAGAGGTTTTATATATTTGTTAAGATTATTGTGAACATTTTCATCCACAAACCCAAAACGCACATTGTGCAGTAGCTCTATAAAATGGACATCATCCGTTCTGTAGATATGTGTAAGTTCTATTTTTTGAAATGCAAACTTCTCCCAGGCACAAGACTCAAAAGCAAACTTCACTTCCTTGTAACCCCTGACAACAGGAGGGAGTTGTAAAAAATCACCCACGACAAGGAGTGAGCCCTTAAACTCAGCTTGTTCTAAACGCAGCTCTATCATCTCAAAGAGAGACTCACTCACCATCGAAATTTCATCTATAACTATAAGGCTCATGCTCGAGATAAGCTTTTTAATTTTTTTCTTTATCTGAAACTTTCCATTTTTCTCTAACTCTTCAGTATCCGAAGCGATTCCAAGGTCTAAAAAGCTATGAAGAGTCTGCCCACCTATAAGAGTAGCAGCCATTCCCGTAGATGCAAGTTTTGCAACTTTTTTTGCATCATTCTCAAATTTTTCTATTATTTCTCGAGTAATTGTAGTCTTACCAACACCAGCACCACCTGTTAAAAAAATATTTGTTTTATTTTGAAGTTTATGGCTTATACTCTCAACGTAATTCATCTTTGAATCATAGCTAGTATTACTATAATTTCAGATTAATAGTAGTATCATTAAAAGAATAATCTCGGAGGAATAAATGAACGATAGAATACTCATAGTTGAGGACAATAAAACACTTGCAAAACTATTATCAAAGAAACTAAAGAGTACACTAAATATTGATGTTGACATAGCATATACACTCCAAGAAGCAAAGTTGTTTATCAAACGTTATAGTTACTTTCTCACACTTCTAGACATTAATCTTCCAGACGCACCAAATGGAGAAGTCGTAGACTATGTTTTAAGCAAGAATCTTCCAGTGATCGTTCTCAGTGCAAATATCGACAAAGAATTCAGACGAAAAATTCTTAAAAAGAATATTATAGATTATGTAAACAAAGGTGGTATGAATGATGTCAACTATATCATTCATACAATAATAAGACTTCAAAAAAACAGAAACCGTAAAGTTTTAATAGTTGACGACTCTCTTGTTTTTAGAAAACAGATGACAAATATGCTAAAAAACCTATTTTTTGATGTCATAAGTGTTGCACATGGGGAAGAAGCCCTTGGTATACTTGAGCTTCATTCAGATATCTCTCTTGTACTAACTGACTATTCTATGCCTGTTATGAATGGCTTAGAGTTAACATACGAAATAAGAAAACACTACAATAAGTCTGATATCTGTATTCTCGCCCTCTCTTCCAACCAAGATGAAGAGATAAATGCCCTCTTTTTAAAACAAGGTGCAAATGACTACATCAAAAAACCTTTTTCTAAAGAAGAGTTCTCTTGCCGTGTTAATAATTCTATCGAAGCCCTAGAGAATATTCAAGAGGTAACAAACCATGCAAGTAGAGATTTTTTAACAGGACTTTATAATCGTAGATACTTTTTCGAATCAATGAGTGAATACCAAGATGAAGTTCATGAAAGTGGTGAACAATTCGTAATAGCCATGATAGATATTGACCATTTTAAAAAGATTAATGATACCTATGGACATGATATCGGTGATAAAGTAATAATCTCTCTTTCTGAAATACTAAGAACTTCCACAAATCATAGAGACATCGTTTCACGTTTTGGTGGGGAAGAGTTTTGTTTAGTTCTTAAAAATATTAATCGCTACAGCGCTCCGGAAATTTTAGAAAGGATAAGAGAAAAAGTAGAATCTTTTGTCTTTCATTTAAACAAACAAGATACCATACGTTTCACTATATCTTTGGGTGCGACTGTAAATGATGGAGAAGATATTGAAGATACAATCTCTCAAGCAGATATGATGCTCTATCAGGCAAAAAACTCAGGTCGCAACCAATTAGTATTTGAATAAACTACACTAAAAAATAATCATATGCAAGGAATTTAAATGAAAATATATGCACCATGGGAAAGAGCTTTTGAAAAGATAGCGACTCCTTTTGATCGCTTTATACATGCGCAAACGACAACTGGTTTAGTACTTATGGTAATGACAGTAGTCGCGCTTTTACTTGCAAATACTCCACTTACAGAAGAGTATGCAGAGTTTTTCCACACACATATAGATTTAACTATTGGCTCATGGAATCTTTCACACACTATTCACCACTGGATTAACGATGGTCTTATGGCCATATTCTTTTTTATCATTGGACTTGAAATAAAACGTGAGATCTTAGTTGGAGAACTCTCAGATATAAAAATAGCAATGCTTCCTATAGTTGCAGCTATCGGTGGAATGTTACTTCCTGCACTTATTTATCTTGGATTTAATTATGGAGGTGAAGGTTCTAACGGTTGGGGAATTCCAATGGCAACAGACATAGCATTTGCAATTTCAGCCCTAGTGCTTCTAAGAAATCGTGTCTCTTCTGCTTTAGTGACCTTCCTTGTAGCCCTCGCCATTGTAGATGACCTTGGCGCCGTCGCCGTAATTGCTATTTTTTACACTGAAGAGATACACATTATCCCACTCGCACTCGCTGGAGTCTCTTTTTTAATTATGGTAGCATTTAACCGTTTTGGGATTCGTGCTATTCTCCCTTATTTTATAGTTGGACTAGTTATGTGGTTTTTTATGCTTGAATCTGGTGTCCATGCTACAATAGCAGGTGTAATAGCTGCCATGACGATTCCATCAAAACCAAGACGTACACCTTCAGACTTTACACAACACACCAAAAATTTTCTTGATGAGTACGACAACTATCCTATTGGCGACAACTATATGGTTCATGACAAACAAAGAACAATTTTAGACAAGCTAAAGGACACTATTGACGCTGTAAGTTCTCCTTCGGCAAGACTCGAACATGAACTGCACCTCCCTGTCGCACTTATAGTAATTCCCCTCTTTGCGCTTGCCAATGCTGGTATATCTATAGACTTTTCCTCTTTTGGTCAAGAGGTAAGTTCTTCAGTATCTCTTGGAATCATAGCTGGACTTATTTTAGGGAAGCTACTGGGTATTGCTGGGGTCTCTTTTTTAGCCATTAAGCTTGGCATTGCAAAACTTCCAGAACATACGACTATGAGTCAAATATTTGGAGTAGCATTTTTGGGCGGTATTGGGTTTACCATGAGTATTTTTGTAGCGGATTTAGCTTTTTCCGGAAGTGATGCACTCATTTTTCAGGCAAAAATCGGAATTTTAAGTGCCTCACTTATCAGTGGTCTTGTTGGTTATATCTGGCTTTATAGAGCAGCTGACTCTTCTGAGTAGGAGATTGTAGCTCCCTCAAACTCGAAATCTAGTTCTGCTGGTCTCTCTTTATAAAGAAGTGGACTATCTAAATCAACATACTCTATTACATCTCTATATGCAAAAGTGAGATATAGTGCTGCATTTATAGAGTATGGGCCCTCAATCATCGAACCAAGCATACACTTTACCCCACTTTCTCTTGCATACTCCAAGATTTCTATAGCCTTACTGACTCCTCCACACTTCATCAACTTTATATTTATCATATCCGCACTTTGAGACTCTATAACTTTTTTTACATCTGTAAGAGTAAAGGCTGCTTCATCAGCAAGAACGGGAACTTGAGTTGCATTTGTGATAAGTCTTAAGCCTTTTAAATCATCTGCGATAACAGGCTGCTCTATTAGTTCTACTCCAATACCCTCGATTTCAGTTACATATAAAAGTGCTTCTTTTGTACTCCAAGCCTGGTTTGCATCTATAAGAAGTTTTGCACCCGGAAGGTTTTGTGCAAGACTTTTTGTCACTTTTATAGCATGAGAAATATCTGAACCAAACTTGACCTTTAAAATGTTCATAGACTCTTCAAGTGCAAGCTTTGCATCATTAAGCATAAGCTCCTCTTCGTTAAGGCTTATCGTAATATCAGTCTTTATAGGTGTAGTGTCTTCTATCTTAAAGTACTCTAGTAAAGTTTTATTTTCTTCTTTGGCTAACAAAGAGATAAGTGCAATATCTAAAGCAGCCTTTGCGCTTGAGCCAATAGTACTTTGGTGTATATAATACAAGGCCTCTTGTATCCCCAAGCCCATAAGATTGTCTTTAAGCTTGAGAATAGAAGCAAGTATAATCTCTAGGTCCTCTCCTGTAATAGCCATAGTTGCGGGAGCTTCTCCAATACCAATACTACTATCATCACAGCTTATGTAGACACGGACAAACTCTACATTCTCAACTCGTCTGAGTGCGGTAACAAAAGGTACTCTTAAAGGAATAGTTTTAAACTCTGTAATTATTTTTACAATTTTTTTATTCATTCTGAGATTATAACTTAAAAGTCATGAGGGGCTGAAAAATTAAATAAGCTTTTTAATCATATTTAATATGCTATGATATTATAAATAACAATACTTGTTTTGTTGTTTCCAACAACATCAAAAGGCATATATATGAAAAAAGAGACTCTATTATCAATAGTGCTTCGAGGAACTATTTTTTTATTTATTTGGTGGATACTTACTAATGGTGAAGTTGCATCTTTATGGGTTGGAGTGCCTGCGGTAGTCTTAGCTAGTGCTGTTAGTATATCACTTCTTCCACCAACTCCTCTATTACTGAGAAAAGTTCTCTTGTTTATGCCATATTTTCTGATTCACTCCTTTAAAGGAGCAGTAGATGTAGCTTGGCGAGTTTTTGATCCAAAACTACCTATAAAACCAGATTTTATTCACTATGAACTAACTCTACCTCCTGGACTAGCACAAGTTTTTATGGTGAACATAGTGAGCCTAGTACCAGGAACACTCAGTGCTCAACTTCAAAATAATCTCTTAACTATCCATGTCCTAGATAATGATAAAAACTTTCAAGTAGAACTTCATATATTGGAGAAAAATATTGCAAAAATATTTGGCCTCACTGAAAAAAACGACAGAAAAGGAGAATAGTACTTTATGCAAACTATATATCTTATACTAGCTTTTTTTTTACTACTCAACCTTATTGCAGGAATATGGCGTATTTTGTATGGGAAAACAACTGCTGAACGGATGCTAGCTGCCCAACTATTCGGAACAACAGCTGTTGCAATACTACTGCTACTAGCGGAATTTTCAGAAGTTTCAAGTTTACGTGATGTAGCACTACTGTTTGCACTCTTGGCAGCTGTAGCTGCTGTTGCATTTGTTCGTAGAGCTTGGCAGCAAGAGGAGTATTTTAATGACACTCATTGAGTATACTGCATCATTTTTCTTAATTTTAGGGGCATTTTTCTTCTTAGCCGGTACCCTCGGCTTTCTTCGTTTTCCAGATGTATACACTCGTCTTCATGCATTAACAAAAGCTGATAATTTAGGATTGGGCCTAATAGTCTTCGGACTCTCTTTACAAGCAGATTCGCTTATGACAGTAGCTAAATTGCTCTTAATATGGTTACTCGTACTTCTCACTGGTTCTAGCATTGCACATCTCGTAGCAAACAGTGCATTTAAAAGGGATTCTAAATGATAGAAACATTAACTTTTCTTTTTGATACTGCTCTATGCATGACATTATTATTGGTTGCATGGCAGTCGCTCACAAATAGTGACCTTTTTAAAGCAATTGTCCTTTTTATCACCTTTGGACTACTTTTAGCACTCGCATGGATACGACTCAATGCTATTGATGTTGCGATGGCGGAGGTAGCCATCGGGGCGGGATTAAGTGGAGCCCTTTTACTAGCATCTTTAGCAAAACTTCGTAAACTAAGTAATGTCAAGCAAAGGAAAAATGAATGATGCATTTTTTGCTTGCCCTCTTATTTATCTTGCTTACAATTACTCTTGGATATATAGTTCTTAGCTCTGCGCATACGACAATAGATTTACAACAATTAGTCGTACACAATATTTCTTCAAGTGGTGTTACTAACCCAGTAACAGCAGTACTCCTCAATTTTCGAGGATATGATACTTTTCTAGAGATGCTTGTCTTATTTGTTGCTCTGCTTGGTGTATGGTCAATTCAAGAAACTCCAATACAATCTACTCGTGATATTCAAAATCCTGTACTTAAAACTCTAGTGGGAGTACTAGTACCTGTTGCTATATTAGTTTGTGTTTATTTATTATGGGTAGGTGCATATGCCCCGGGTGGTGCTTTTCAAGCAGGGTCCGTACTTGGAGCGGCTTTAGTACTTATCTTACTCTCTGGACAACAAGTCTTTTCATGGTTTAAAGGAGTAATTCTTCGTTTAACTCTTGTAGTAGGGGTGACTCTATTTGTTCTCGTAGCACTCTACAGTACTCTTTTAACAAACACTCTACTACAGTATCCTATTATACAAGCAAAGAGTATTATATTTTCACTTGAGAGTATGGCAACAATCTCTATCGGATTAACTCTAAGTCTTCTCTTCTACGAAGTTTATACAAAACAGGAGCTCAAAAAATGAGTTTTCATTTTATATATACTTTAACTGGCATAGCACTTTTTTTTCTTGGATTCTACTCTCTCATCATTTACCCTCATCTTTTACGTAAAATTCTTGCTCTAAACATAATGGGAAGTGGAGTATTTCTAGTGCTTATATCCATTGCAAAACATGGTGAAGCTCTCTTTGCAGACCCAGTTCCTCATGCTATGGTGATTACGGGTATCGTCATTGCCATTTCAGCTACTGCTCTTGCCTTAGTACTTATGTTAAAGGTAGCTGAGATGACAGGAAAAGCCCAACTGAGCGAAGATGAAGAGGTGTAAACTATGCATTTAATTATGAGTTTTCCTTGGGCTATTTTCTTAATACTACTCCCAATAATTGGCGCTATTTTTAGTTTCCTCTTACCAAAGCAAAACAATACAATAGGAGTTATCACCATCTCGTTGGTACTTCTATCTCTCATTTTTTTCACGTGGACCATTGTACTCAACGGAGTCTATTATCATGCTATTGGGGGTTGGAGTGCTCCATTGGGAATTGATTTATATGCTGATGGATTAAGCCTTCTCATGCTTTTTTTAACCGCTTTAGTAGGACTCGGTATTAGTCTCTATGCTAGAAAGTACTTTTCTTCTCAACAACTCAGTCGATTTTGGCCACTTTGGCTTTTTATCATAGCAGCACTCAATGCACTATTTTTATCAGCAGACATCTTTAACTATTATGTAACACTAGAACTAATGAGTCTGGCGGCTGTATCTTTGACTGCATTGGGAAAAACGAAAGAAGCATTTACTGCAGCGATGCGTTATCTGCTCACATCACTTCTAGCTTCGCTACTCTATCTTTTTGGTGTGGTACTACTCTATCATGGGTTTGGAACTGTTGATATAGCTATGCTCTCCCAACATGTACAACCGACTCCTATACTTTGGGCGGGATTAGCTCTTATAACTATAGGCTTACTACTCAAAACTGCCCTTTTTCCACTGCATTTTTGGCTTCCCCCTGCACACTCAACTGCTCCAGCACCAATTAGTGCCCTCTTATCTGCACTTCTTATAAAGGCCTCTCTATATATTCTTGTACGTCTCTGGTTAGAAATTTTCGGACCACTTAGTGGAGGAGTTGTTGAAAATATATTTGGAATCTTAGGTGCTGTAGCTATTCTTTGGGGTTCATTTCAAGCATTAATGCAAGATCGTCTGAAGTTACTTATAGCCTACTCTACTGTTGCTCAAGTAGGCTATATCTTCTTAGCTTTTTCATTAACCATGGTTGGAGCTAACAGTGCGTCAAATGCACTTATTTACTTCATATTATCACATGCCCTTGCAAAGGCTTCCTTATTTCTAGTTGCAGGTAATCTCATATATTATACTGGACATGATCGTATATCGCAACTTAAAGATGTAGCACACACTCTTCCTCTAACTATCACAGCCTTTGCTCTTGCTGGAATAAGTATTATAGGTTTACCTCCAAGTGGAGGGTTTGTCGCTAAGTGGTTTCTTCTTGAATCTACTTTAGAACAAGAACAATGGACATACCTAGTTATAGTTCTCTTAGGTGGTTTACTCTCCGCAGGCTATATCTTTAAGGTTCTTGGTTATGCTTTTATTCACTCAGAGATAAGTAATTATTCTAAGAAGCCTCCTGTTAGTATGGAGTGGATTGCGCTACTCTTAGCTCTATCTGCTATTTTTATAGGTTTTGTCTCTTCTTGGATATTACCAATAATTGCAATTGGAGAGCCTTTTGGACTTACGGGAGTAAAACCATGAATATTGACACCTTAACACCTTTATTAATTATTTTAAGCTCTTTTATTCCTGCTCTTATGATTTTTTGGATTCCTAAAGAGAAGGCACATATACGTACCTTACTTAATCTTATAGGTGTATTTGCAACAATTGCATTTGTTGTTTATATGATTATTGGTGTCTATAATGGTCATAGCTATGAAATGCGATTCGCATTTCTTCCCCAGTTAGAAATGGTTCTACGAGCTGGTCCTCTTGCTTTACTCTTTGGAGCGCTCTCGAGCTTTTTATGGTTGCTTACTACTATCTATGCTATTGGTTACTTAGAGGGTTCTGCTCATAGTAGCCGATTTTTTGGTTTTTTTAGCTTATGTATCACAGCTACTATTGGAATTTCTATCTCAGGAAACCTCATCACATTTTTATTTTTTTATGAAATGTTAACACTGTGTGCCTACCCACTGATTATCCATCGTGGTACAGAAATATCTCGTTTAGCCGGACGCAGCTATCTTATCTACACTATTATTGGTGGGGTACTTTTACTCTTGGGTACTCTATGGCTCTATATGCTCACAGGTACTTTAGAGTTTACACCAAAAGGTTTTATAGAGAGTGTCACCCAAGAGAATCACTTTGCTCTTATTATAATTTTTATCCTACTTATTGCTGGTTTTGGAGTCAAAGCAGCACTTGTACCCCTTCATGGCTGGCTTCCACTTGCTATGGTTGCGCCAGCGCCTGTAAGTGCTCTTTTACATGCTGTAGCTGTAGTAAAAGCAGGAGCATTTGGAATTATCCGTGTAGTTTATGAGGTGTTTGGTGTAGAAAGAGCTGCACTTCTAGGTCTCACACAACCATTAGCTGTTCTTGCAGCGATAACTATCATTTATGCTTCTATACGTGCTCTATTTCAAAATGATCTCAAGCGAAGACTTGCATACTCCACTGTGAGTCAAGTCTCTTACATCATACTGGGTGTTGCCATTGTCGGTCCAATTGCGACAATAGGTGGAGTTGTTCACCTTGTCCATCAAGGTGTCATGAAAATCACTCTCTTTTTCGCAGCTGGAAATTTAGCGGAGACACTGGGTATTCACAAGATAAGCGAGATGAATGGCGCTGGAAAACGTATGCCCTTCACCATGATTGCTTTTACCATTGGCGCCTTAGGTATGATAGGTGTGCCACCTGTAGCAGGCTTTATTAGTAAATGGTACCTAGGACTCGGAGCCCTTGAAGTAGGTTCAGAGTGGGTAATCTTGGTTTTAATAGGGAGTACTCTTTTAAATGCTGCTTATTTTCTTCCAATTATATATCGTATTTGGTTGTTACCTGCACCAGACTCATGGCCTAGTGAACGTGATTTTGGCGATAATGAAACCTCTTTAATGCTCTTGATACCACCACTCATCACAGCATTTTTAGCACTCATCTTTGGTTTATTTGCAGCATCTTCTTATAGTCCCTTAGAGTGGGTTCAACTAATTTCTAGACGGGAGTTTTATTAAATGACTTTTGCTTCTTTACATTTTTTACTACTTCTAAGTATTATCTGGCCACTATTTTTATTTTTTCTACTTGCATTCAAAAAAATTCATTCCAAACTACGCTACCTTTTGCCATCAGCAGCCTTGCCAGCACTTGCCTTAGCGCTAATTTCTCCAGATACAGTAATAGTTTTTAAACTAGACTACCTCTTAGTTGGCAGTACGTATGTTATAGATGCTATATCAAAAATATTTTTATTACTAGCAGCTATACTCTGGAGTTTCTCAGCTGCGTATGCATCTGCGTATTTCCAAAGTCAAGAGACACAAATAAATTTTTTCCGCTTTTATCTTCTTGCAATGATAGGTAATTTCGTATTGATTCTAGCAGAGGATTTAGCAAGTTTTTATCTCGGATTTACGTTAATGAGTTTTGCTTCATATGCCCTTGTTGTGTTCAACAAAGATACTGCTGCTCTCAAGGCTGGATTGGTGTACATCATCCTAGTTGTAATCAGTGAAGTAATTTTGTTTGCTGCAATACTTATGGCTATAAATGCTGTCGATGGCATGACATTTAAGATTGTACGTGAACAATTACTAGATGCACCAAACCATAATTTAATAATTTTTCTCGCCTTCATAGGTTTTGGTATTAAGGCAGGTATCCTTGGTGTACATGTATGGTTACCCCTAGCACATCCTGTGGCACCCACTCCCGCCAGTGCTGTTCTCTCTGGTACAATGATAAAAGCTGGAGTCCTCGGTTGGTTACGATTTTTTCCACTTGGAGTAGAGGCTTTACCTGAGTGGGGTACAGCTATGATAATCTTAGGAAGTTCTGCGAGTATATATGGTGTAGTTATCGGCCTAACGCAGCGTGACCCTAAAGTAGTTCTAGCATACTCTAGCATCAGCCAAATGGGTGTAATGACTATGGCAATTGGACTAGGAATGCATATGCCGGAGTTATGGTCTGTAATGCTTTTAGGAATACTCTTTTTCATTTTTCATCATGGTCTAAGTAAGGCTGCACTTTTTCTCGGAGTGGGTCTTTTTGGAAACAGTGACTATCAACAAAGATTTTGGATATGGATAGGAATTTGGTTACCGGCCTTAGCCATATCTGGTGCTCCATGGACGAGTGGTATGCTCGCTAAAGGTATGCTCAAGGAGTATGCAAGTTATACCACTCTATCACCTAGTCTCCCCCTCGGTCTATTTTTAACAGTAAGTAGCATTGCAACAACACTCTTAATGATACGTCTCTTATATCTCTTACGTCCATCTGCAAAGCCCTATGGTTCTAAGCCTAGAGTAGGTACAGTCTTTGTATGGAGTCTTTTGCTGTGTATAATTCTACTCACACCCTGGTTTTTAGGATACTCATTTAAAAACCTCACAGCTATACAGGTATTTGCTAGTTTGTGGCCAATCATAGTGAGCTTTATAATAGCTCTATTCATTATAAAAACTCAAGCATTTAGAAATCTACAAGGAGCTCCAGCAGGTGATATACTTGTATTATATGAACGAAGTTTTTGCTCACTGTTTTATAGAGTGCATCAACTAAAAATATTAGGAAAATACTCAAGGAATGTTAGCGACTATTGTAAAGAAAAAATGTTTATTTTTTTCAAGAGTACACAGATAAAAATGAAACAAACTGAATTGCTTGTAAGTCATTGGAAGGTAACAATGATTTTTATAGTAATTATTATGACAACGCTAGGTCTCTTTAGTAGTCCACTCTTCTAAGAGATATGTATAAGGAGACTCCCTACAATCAAACCACCAAATGTACCTATTAAGTATCCCATTATCGCCATCAAAACCCCAACACTTACAAGGTTTTTGTTATATGTCGCCGCTAGGATTGGAGCAGAAGCTACACCACCTATGTTTGCCAGTGAGGCGACTGCTATACTAAAGAGATCAAGTTTAAAAAGCTTTGCACCTAAAATCATAATAAGTGCATGCAAAAGAAGAATAGAAAAACCTGCTAAAACATAAACACCAAGTCCTGTAAAATTCTCTATCACTGCTTGAGAGCCTATAAGAGCGATGATGACATAGAGCATCGTTGATGACACTTCTTTGGAACCATTCACATCGCGAAGCTTGGTAAATGAACCTAAGACACCAAAGAGAGTAGCAAATAAAACCATACTTGTAGTCGTATTTAAAAGAGTAAACACTTCTGCTAAAAGCTGAGAAGCAAGTGAGACTATAAGTGCAAAAAGTATCAATAACCAGTATCTAGGAGCACCCATACTGCAAGCACATCCAAGTTCATCAAGGTAAGCTAGGTTTTGAACGCTGTTTGTATACTTATTAAAAAGCGGAGCAAAAGGAACAAGAAGTAAGAGGAGCATAACCCAAAGAGTGTAATTTACACTATCCACGACAAGTGCATAAGCAAAAGCCTCTTCTGAAACTCCAAGAGCGGTTCCTACAGCTATCATGTTTGCAGTACCACCCATCCAGCTACCAGCTAAAGCACCAAATGCAGCTGACATCTCAGGTGAAAAAACAAACAAAAATGCCACCGCTACAAAAGAGAATGCTAGAGAGATAAGTGCTAAAAGATATGCCATAATAAGTGAACGACCAAGACGAATGAAGTGTCGAAAATCAACTTGTAAAAGCATAAGAAAGAGCATAGCCGGAAGTAAATTTGTTTTTGTGAGTTTGTAAAGTTTATCTATCTCTGCATTTAACTCAAAAACACCAAAGGAACTCAAGAACATGCTAAAAGCGTAAATCATTACAACTGCAGGAATAAACTTAAATATTCCAAGCTTCGTTTTACTCTCAAGAAGATGAAAAAATGTCACTACAAAAGCAAGTGTCAAGAGGTAAAGTAAAGGATTGCTTATCAAATGTTGCTCTCTATTTTTTTTATAAGTGTATCATATTATTTTTCAAGGATTATCAATGCGAAAACAACTCCTAGCCCTCAGTACTCTTTTTTTCTTCTCCACGCTTCTCTTAAGCTCTCAACTCTCTGAAAAAACAAGTGAGGTCTCCCTTGTAGTTTATGATTCAAACATCGCCATTGTTCATGAAGAAAAAACACTTAGCTTGTACAAAGGCGATAGTACCATACTCTACAAAGACGTACCAAGTAGTATCAACAGTGACTCCATCAACCTTACCCTCCCTTCAGGTATACAACTGCAATCACAACAGTTTAAATACGACAAACTTACACAAGCAAAACTTCTTGAAGCCCATATAGGGAAAGAGGTAGATGTACGACGTCTCAAGAGTGCCTATGAACACGAGATAATAAAAGCAACTCTTCTAGCATACAACCACAACAATGCGATTGTAAGGACAATAGGCCACCAAATTTTAACAGTTGATATTTCCTCACTCATTTTTGAGAGCGTTCCAAAAGAACTTATAACGCAACCATCACTTCTATGGAAAGTCATCACTCCTAAGGATATTACAGGAGAGTTGAAACTTGACTACCTTGTAAATAATATAACATACACAAGTGACTATATACTTCACTTTGATGCAAACAGCTCAAAATTAATAGGGTGGATTACAATAGATAACCGCTCAGGAAAAAACTATCAAAATACGAAACTTTCTGTTCTATCCGGAGATATTAACAGAGCAAAGCAAGATACAAAACACTATAAACAAGTTAGAGCAATGACTATGATGGACAATACACCAACTATTTCAAACTATACTCATGAAGATTACCATCTCTATACTATTCCATTTAAAGTCTCTCTTGCAAACAATGAAAAAACCCAAATACCTTTTATAAATCAAAAGAAGATTCCAAGTAAAAAGGAATATATCGCTCATCTTAACAATCCCCTCTATCTCAATGGAGAGAGCATAAGTAGTGTTATGCAACAGATATCACTTGATTCACTGAAGGTAGCTCTTCCTAAAGGGATTGTACGGACATACTCTCAATTTAAAGATAAGACCATTCTTCTAGGAGAAACAAAAATCAAGCACACGCCAAAAGGAACAGAAATAAAACTCCAAATCGGAAAATCATTTGACCTTAAAGTAAGACAGACCGTTCTCTCACGTCAAGACAATGAAAACCTGTTAAGTAGTGACATTGAGTATAAAGTTACTAATAACTCCAATGAGGCTAAAACAATCACACTGCTTATTCCTTTTAATAAACAAAGCAGTTCAAAAGTGCAAACAGAGATGAACTATAGCTATACTAAGGGAAATTTTGTTACATTTACCCTTCTGGTCGCTCCAAACGCGACAGAAAAATTTGATGTACACTTTGAGAGTAAAAAATAATGGCAAAATATATAATACTAGATACAGAAACTACGGGCACAGCCGATACGGATAGAGTTATACAGCTGGGATACATAGTCCTTGGAGCAAAAGAGGTAGAGGTTCACAATGAGTTTAATTCTAGTGAAATACCCATAAGTTATGGAGCAATGGAAGTTCATGGTATAACACAGGAATCCCTTGTTGGAAAACCTCCGTGTGTTGAAACAACAGCATATAAAAGGCTTTTAGAGCTCAATAACGAGGATAACTACCTTATCATCCACAATGCTCCTTTTGACATCAAGATGCTTGAAAAAGAGGGCTTTAAAACGCAGATGAAAGTTATCGATACTCTTCGTGTAGCGAAGCATGTCCTTCCAGATGAAGAGGCACACAGACTACAATACTTTAGATACAAAATGGAACTCTATAAGAGTGAGCAAAAAGAAGCTGATGCACTTGGTATAGTTGTAAAAGCACACGATGCTATCGGTGATGTACTCGTACTAAAGCTCTTCTTATCTAAGCTCAAAGAAGCAGTTATGTTAGCTTATCCAGATGAAAATCCAGTTGAGAAGATGGTCGACTTAACAAACACACCTATCTTAGTGAGAACTTTTAGGTTTGGAAAACATAAAGGTAAATCACTTGAAGATGTTGCGCATGAAGACGCGGGTTATTTAAGGTGGATGCTCAGCTCAATGGAAAATTTAGATGATGATATGAGATACTCAATCAATCATTATCTAGGTAACTAAGACTCCCCTCGCCAATTTTGGCAAGAGAATTTTTTACTCTACATTTATTAAAGAATAACCTCTTCCTTGCCATTCAATAAGTGCTGCTGTTTTATTAAACGCGAGCTTTACAAATGAAAACATTGCATCTTTAGGTATTTTTCTTTTACTCATACCAACACTGCAGACTTCAAACTTCACTCCACGCTTAACAAGTACATCTAAAGCTTCTTTGGAGTGACTCACTTTTCTTTCAAAAAACTGGTACGATCCACCTGAAATAACAACAGCTGCAGAGAGAGTATCACCTTGAGACTCATAGTGCTTTTGAAGGTCGACAATACCTTTGAGTATCGCTTTTTCAAAATTTGTCTCTTTTGGTGTAGTTAAATTGTAAACAACTTTATAGTCTGTTGCATAAACAGATGTTATAAAGAGAAAACTCATCATCATTAATTTTATCATTTTTAATCCTTTGAAGGATTATAACGAAAATAAATGTCATAAAAATAAATGAAAAAACTAGATAATTGAAAAAATAAAAAACAAAATAAATGTGATAACTCCACTTAAAAGAGCATAAGGAAGCTGTGTTTTAACATGCTCGACTACCTCGCAATCTGAAGCCATTGAGGAGATGATTGTTGTATCTGAAATGGGAGAACAGTGATCCCCAAATATTCCTCCACTAATAACTGCACCAATAACGAGTGCTATATTAGCATCCATACCTACCGCCATAGGAATGGCAATGGGAATCATGATACTGAAAGTTCCCCATGATGTTCCTGTAGAAAATGAAATGATACTACTTAAAATAAACACGACCCCCGCTAAAAAATATATACTGATATTTTGCGATGCCAAAGAAGCTAAATAGGCCCCTGTTTTAAGCTCTACTGTTATATTTCCTAAAGCAAAAGCAAATACGAGCAAAAAAGAGATAGGTATAAAACTTTTTGCTCCCTTGTATGCCGTTTTTGTCCATGTCGATACTGAAAGGTTTTTTGTGAGCACATAATAAAAAAAAGTGAAAACAAAGGTTGTAAGCATTGTATAAAATATAGAGCTTGAGCCACTCCCATTGAGTATATCACCATCACCACTTATATATAAAAAGAGAAAAACTAGACCAACCATAAGTCCAATAGGTAAAAGCATATAGTACATACTATTCACTGCACCATCAAGCTTTACAGTAGAGTGCGTCTTGTAAACCGTCTCTCTCATCGGTCCTATGTCAATACTAAAGTATACAAATAAAAATGTCACAATCAGTGCAATAATCGCATAGAGGTTATACTTCAAGGCACTTATCAAAATCTCTGTTGAATTGCCCTCAATAAAGCCGAGTGAAATTTGCGTAGATATAAGTCCTAAAAGTAAAGCTCCATAGCCATTCAAGACGATAAGTGAACCAATTGGTGCAGATGTAGAGTCACAAACATACGCGAGTTTAGCGTGGGGTATTTTATACTTGTCACAAAGTGGTTTTCCAACAGCACCTGAAACAAGTGCTGTGATAGAAGTCTCTACAAAGATAATGACACCCAAAAAATAGCTAAGCATCAAAGCGGAGCGTTCTGATTTTACAAGAGCTTTCTTATGAAGCACATACTCTACAAAACCTCCTACTCCACCACTTTTTTCTATAAGAGCCATAATTGAACCCGCTAAAATCACAAATGCCAAGGTTTGAAGAATCCACTCCTTACTTAGCAGAGAGAGAAAAAGAGTAAAAATAGACTCTACAGTCGTCATAATTTCATAATCATTTACAATGAAAGAACCTAAAACAACACCGCTTAAAAGAGAAAGAATGACATTGCGAGTGTAAAGCGCTAAAACGATGGCTAAGAGAGAGGGAAAAAGAGAGAGAATGGAGAGTTCTATAAAAAGCTCCTAAAACTCTGTTGAAAGAAGCATGAGACCACTACGTCCAAACTTCTCTTTATAGAGTTCACACTCTTTTTGGGCTACCACTTGAAATCCAAGTTTTTTGTAAAAAAGCTGGTTTTCAAGTGAACCAATTTCTATGATGGTTTGTGCTATCGTATAACCTTTGAGTCTTGCAGTTAAAAGACTTTTTTGCATAAGCGCTTTTAAAACACCTACATCTATAAACCCCTCTAGCTCTTCCATAAAATCAAACATCAAGGTTCTTTTATTTAAGTTAAAGTCACAATCTTCCATTATGTCCAATCCCTCTTGAATATCTTCATATCCAATCTCAGATAGCGCATTTATAAATGCCTCTCTGGTTGCTATGCGTGGTTCATAACTACAAAGTGTACCCACTGATTTTCCATCCATACTAGCTATCAAAAAATTTTTATAGTGACAGTGACTCTTAGCAGTAGTTTGTGTCAGTTTCTCCAAAGCTTCTAAAATCGCTTTTTTATCATTTGTTCCAAAAAGCAAGTCAAAAAGACCATCTTTTTTACCTGCACGTGAGCTCTGTAAGATCATTTGTGCTAGAAAAGGTGCATCTTCAGCAGTAGCTTGCTTAATTGTAATACCCATAAAGTTCATCCATAAATTAATTTAGTTCATATTCTGGTAATGGTACCATACTTTATGATAAAAAGTTTCTTAATTCTTACAAGTTTTTCAATATTGTTATTTTCATCGCAACAGATAGTGCTTGTAGTTGCTGATAATTTCCAAAGCTCCAAGGCATATTTAGAGTTTTATGAAGATGAAAAAAAACTATTTTCCACTAATGTAAATATCGGAAAAAATGGCTTAGGTTGGGGTATTGGTGAAGTTAAATTACAACAAAAAAAATCTGAACCAATAAAACAAGAAGGAGATCAAAAAGCTCCTGCAGGTGTCTTTAAACTCACAGATATGTTTGGTTATGAAGTCACTTCAGAATATAAGCTTCCTTACCTCTTTGCATCTAGGAATCTCATATGTATTGATGATGGAGAATCAAATTTTTATAATCAAATCATTATAGCGACAGGAAATGAAAAAAGTTTTGAGTATATGAAACGCGAAGATATGCAGTATGAACTAGGAGTAGTAGTAGCACACAACCAAGATGCTATAAAACGCAAAGGTTCTTGCATCTTTTTACATGTGCAAAAAGATGTAAATGCTTCGACTGCGGGATGCACTTCTATGAAACTAAAAGATTTAAAAAAGATTATGGAGCTTTTAAATAAAGAGAAAAATCCTCTTCTGATTCAGATACCCCAATCTTCGAGTGATGAGATACTGCAACACTATCCACAGTTAAGAAGCTCTAGTCTTCTTCATCCTCATCATCCATAAAGTCATTTTTATCAAGAACTTTTGGCTTCGCTTTTACTGGAGTCATTTCACTAATACTTTCTGGAGATATTCCAATTGTCATAGCGACAAAAGATGCTAGAGCGTTATCGTCAATAATATCTTGACACTCTTGTGACGTATTAAAAATAGTAAGTACACCATTCTCAACGAGTACATCTTTATTTTGAATGTGTAGCTCTGCTGCTATCACATGCAAATCTGGACGATTTAACTGAATACCATCAACTTTCATAGAGAAACCTGTTCGAGGGTCCGGAATTGTTATTATATTACTCATCTTCTTTCACCATCTTATCCTTTGCCTCTATACCCATTAAAGAGAGCCCAGTTTTAATACTCAGCGCTACAACTAAGATAAGTTTCAGTAGTTTTGCCTCATCCTCTGTACCAATCATACGCACATCATAGTAAAACTTATGTAGAGATGCCGCAAGAGATTTAAGATACTCTGGCAGTTTTTGTACTTGGCGAGAGCTAAACGCATCTTCAACAATCTCAGGGAGTAGTAAGGCATCGAAAAGTAAGATATCTGCATTTTCACCAAGGTTTTTCAAGCTTGCTGCACTTATCTCTTCTTTTGTCACTGTTGCTTTACTAAGAAGTGTTTGTATTCTAGCATGTGCATATTGAATATAAAAAATAGGGTTTGAGCTATCTTGCTTCTTAAACTCTGCAAGGTCAAACTCTAAAGCCGTGTCACTCTTCTTAGATGCGAAGATAAAACGTAAAGCATCTGAACCAATTTCTTCTACAATATCACTCATTAGTATGACATTTCCAGCACGTTTACTCATCTTATATGGTTCACCATCTTTTAAAAGACTCACCATTTGAGATAAAAGTACTTCGAGTTTCTTTGAGTCATATCCGAGAAAATCAATAGCTGCGTTTACACGAGGAATATATCCGTGATGATCAGCTCCCCAGATATTAATATAATGATCATAACCGCGTTCAAACTTTTGGTTGTGATAGACTATGTCACCCGCTAAGTATGTAGGGCGACCATCCGCGCGTACGACTACTCTATCGTGATCATCCCCTTTAGACTCAGACTTTATCCAAAGTTTTTCTTCTTTCTCATAAACATTATCGCCCATTTTTTTCATGACTCTATCCCAATCAGAATAAAGCCCAGACTCGTTTACAAAAGTATCAAAATGAATATTTGTATCTGCTAAAGTATCTACTACGATTTCCATAACCTTATCTTTTGCCCACATAGCAAGCTCTTTTTGACGAGATACATCAGTAAATATCTCTCTACCAAACTTTGCCTCAGCACCTTCAGATAAGCCTTTGAGATACTCACCACGATAGTAAGACTCAGGATATTCAACACTTTGACCTAAGATATTTTCTTGAGCATACAGCTGAATAGAAAGACCAAGTAAATCAATCTGATTCCCTGCGTCATTCACATAATACTCTGCGGTTATATCGTACCCTAAGTGTTTTGCTAAACGGTAAAGAGTATCACCATAGACAGCACCACGTGCATGACCTATATGAAGAGGTCCTGTTGGGTTCGCGCTTACAAATTCTAAAAGTATTTTTTGATTTTTTTCAGCTTTTGCAAATTCTGAAGGATTTTCTAAAGCCCAAGAAGCGTATTCCGCCAAGAAGTTTTCACTTAAACGAAAGTTTAAGTATCCTTTGACTGATTCGACACTTGAGAACTCTTCATTTTCGCCAAAAGAGGTTGCCAAATCTTCAGCAATAACCATTGGTGACTTTCTAAGTTCTTTTGCAAGTGAAAATGCGATTGGAGTAGCAAAGTGACCAAAAGAACGGTCACGTGGCTTTTCTAAAACAACCTCTCGACCTAGCTTTTCGCGCAGAAGCGCCGATACTCGTTGTTTCAAAGTCTATGCTTTTGTAGTAGTGTTTGTTGGAGTTTCAGTTGACGCAACTTCTTCGTTACCTTCAACTTTTTTCGGAGTATCTTGTGCTATCTCTTCATCTACTTCTTTCATCTCTGATTTAAAGTTTTTAATTCCCTTACCAAGACCTTTTGCTAAATCAGGTATTTTTTTAGCTCCAAATAATAAAACTATTATTCCAAAAATAATAAGTAGTTCTGTTCCACTAGGCATTCCCATAATGTTTCCTTTTTATAAATTAAGTTGTGAATTATATCCAAAAATCTATTTAAATATCTTCCCACTCTTGTACAAAAGCGTTGATTTTGTCATGTGGTATTTTTAGTCTTGCGGTAATTGCTATTTGTCTAAGAACATCAGCTGCAATATCTATCTCGTCATTTACGACTAAATAGTCGTACTCTGATGTTCTTTGTATCTCACGTTTTGCCATTTTTATACGTGTGCTAATAACTTCTTGGGAGTCTGTTGAACGATTTACTAAGCGACGTTCTAACTCTGAAAGGCTCGGTGGGGTTATGAAAACAGAAGTGGTTATATCACCGAGTCTGTCTTTAACGGCTGTGTTTCCTTGAACATCAATATCAAAAATAACTAACTTTCCTTCAACTAAGGCTTGTTTTACAGGCTTTAGTGATGTTCCATAATAGTTTCCATGAACAAGTGCATACTCTAAAAAGTTATCCTCTTCTATATCTTTTTTAAACTCTTCTTCGCTAACAAAATGATAATGAACCCCATCCTCTTCACCTTCTCTCATAGGACGAGTAGTTGTAGAGATAGAAAAGTAATAATCACCTATATCATCACTAATTTTATTTATTAACGAGCTTTTCCCTGCACCACTTGGTCCAGAGAGAACAAGAACAACACCATTTTTTTCAATCAGCATTATTTATTTCCTAAAGTAATATTGATGCTAATTTGCATTCCTTTCATTGAAGCAGCTACATTTTTATCGCTTAATGCAGCAAGTAAATTTTTCAATGCTTCAACTCCCTCTACTTCACCAGCACTCTCTTCATTCTCTTTTTGCTCTTCAACTATTTCATCATCTCCTAAAGACATATCTTGAGAGATTTCTTCTTCAGCCGCATCCATAGGCTCTTCATCAGCAGTATCGGCAGTATCATCTTCCTCTTCTACTTCTTCACCTATCGCAAGTTTTAAGTCACGTGTTGTTAAGCTGTCTATTGAACTAAAATCATCTGAAGCAACGTCGAGTAGTAAATTTTCATCGAGTTCGCTCTCTAAATCTTCTTCACTCAGTTCATCAACTGCATTTTCTATCTGTGTCTCTAAGTCCAAATCTTCATCCTCTGTAACAAACTCATCATCTAAACTACTCTCTTCAGTATGTTCGTCTTCAGAAACTTCATCATCTTCTTCAAAATCGATTCCTTCCAAATCAAGTTCATCTTCGAGTGTTTCTTCTACTTCTGACTCCTCTTCGCTTGAAGTATCAGCTTCAAGTTCTAAACCTTCATCAAGTATTTCACCTAAGTCAAGTTCCTCTTCGATAGTCTCTTCTTGTAAGTTCTCTTCTTCAGCACTTTCATCATCTTCTTTTAGATCACTTATCTCTTCTAAGCCGAGTTCATCTAGGTCCTCATTTGAAGTATCAGCTGTTATTTCACTCTCAACTTCGAGTTCCAAATCTTCATCAAGTGTATCAGCTAAGTCAAGTTCATCTTCAATAGTCTCTTCTTCGGTAGACTCTTCAGTTACAGTTTCATTATCTAAAGAGAGTTCCTCGTCCGTAGCCTCATCTCCAAGTTCTAAACCATCTTCTAGAGATATATCATCTAACTCATCAAGCTTTAAATCATCAAAGTCACTCAAGTCTAGTTCTTCTTCAAAGTCCTCTTCTAAATCAACTTCATCAGAACTAGTTTCATCTAACAAGTCTTTAACTTTTTGAGCCTCTTCGTCATCCAGAACTGACTCGCTAGAACTCTCCTCTTCATCAAGTAAAAACTCATCATCTAAAGAGAGTTCTTTGTCTGAAGCTTCATCCCCAAGTTCTAAGTCATCGTCCAAAGAGAAATCATTTAGTTCGTCAAGCTGCAAATCATCATCTAAAGAAATGTCATCTAAATCATCAGGTTCATTCAAACCTTCTAGATTCTCAACATTCTCAATGTCATCAATTTTCTCCTCAATAGCTTCAGTTTTCTCTTCTTGCATTGACTCTGGTTCATCAAGTTCAAAACTGTCTGCCTCTCTACCTATCGTAGCAAAGAGTTCTACTAAGTCCGTCGGTAAAAAAGGTTTTTTGAGAGTTCTGTTAAAAACCTCTACCGCCTCGCTATCTCTAGAACATACATATAAAGAGTGAGAAAAAGTTATCTTTTCTTCTAAAAGAGTATATGTTTCATCGCTATAAAGTGCATCATCTACAACTAAAAGATCATACTCATTATTTTTAATTTCTTCTAAAGAGCTGATGACCTCAAGCTCATCAGAAGTCTTTTGCGCACTTAATGTGACAAGCTTAGTGACTACTGGATTCTCATTTAAAAGTAATATTCTCATACATATATCCTATCAAGAAGTTCAAAATCTCTGTTTGACATTATTGTATCTAAATAATCTAAAAAAACATCTCTAAGGCATTAAAAGCTTCGAGCATTTGCCCCTTTAGTAAAAACATGATGGTCGCAAGCGTTGCTATTAAAACTGCAAAAGATATCATGATTTTAATTGGAAACCCGATTACTAAGATGTTAAATTGTGGCATTGTTTTCATCAACATTCCGAAGATTATATCCTGCAACCATGCCAGTGCTGTAATAGGAAAAGCAATCATAAACCCTACCATAAACATATTGGCTGCAGCATGCATTGTATATGTAAATAGTTCTTTTTCCATGATAAATCCACCAAGAGGAATACTTGCAAGAGAGCTGTCGATAAATAGTAGCAACCAATGGTGCATATCAAGGGCGAACAAAATCATCAAACCTAAAAGGGAGAGAAATTGAGAGATGATTGGCATTGAAACACCCGACTGTGGATCAATGGCACTTGCCATTGAAAACCCCATCATAAAAGATATCTGTCCACCTGCAAATGTAATTACATTGTATGCCAAAAGTAAAATTATCCCAATAGCAAGGCCAAACATAAACTCGCTGAGTATTGCCAAAACAATAGTAGGAACATCTATACTAATGGTTAAAGCGGGCATTGAAGAGTAAAAAACTATAGTAAAAAAAAATGCCATAGCCGCTTTTATGTTCACGGGAATATTGTTGTGCGAAAAGATAGGAGTAGCTATAAAAAGGGCTGCAAAACGAAAAAAGAGTAGTAAAAAACCAACAATATAACTTTCGCTAAAAACCTGAGCCCACTCCATTACTTTACCTTTAAAAGCTCTCTGTCTTGAAGTTTATAGACATGCTTACACATATTTGCGAGTTCAGTATCGTGAGTGACAAGAACCATACCTGCATTCTCTTTTTCACAATACTCAAAGAAAAGACTCATCACTTCATTAGCCGTCTCTTTGTCTAAATTTCCTGTTGGTTCATCTGCAAATATTAAGCGTGGTTTTTTTGTAAGTACTCGGGCAATAGAAACGCGTTGTTGCTGTCCACCTGAAAGTTGTGTTACCTTTTGACTTATGGCCTCTTTGATATGTAACTTTTCTAATAATTTATCTTCTATTTTATTTTGAGAAAGTATCTCTGCTACTTCTAAGTTTTCATATGCGCTAAAACCATTAAAGAGATAGTGCGACTGAAAGACAAGTCCAAGTTCATGACGTTTTAACTCTGCAAGTCTTTTTTTACTCATTACACTTATATCTTCACCAAAGAGTGAAACGGTTCCACTATTTGGATTCAATAACGTTGAGAGTATATGCAGTAGTGAAGACTTTCCGCTTCCACTTATACCTATAATGGCAATAGTTTCTTTCTCACTCAACTCAAGAGAAACATCTGAAAAGAGCTCATAGTCAAATGTGTGTGATATATTTTTTGCGGATAATAGATTCATAAAAAGATTATAGCAAATATACTCTTTATATTAATAACCTAACATCATGGGCATCATCTGCATTGCTGAAGAGTAATTTGGGGTGGAAACACTAAATATATAGACTCCTGTAAGGATGCTCCCCGCCACCACTACGACAATGCTCCCCTGAACTACATTAAAGCGTTGTATTGGCTCTTTAGCTTGTACCTCACAAACGTCTCCGGGACAGTATAAAGACTTCTCTTTTTTAAGCAAATTGTAAAGCTTACAACCCAAACATATAGAAAATGCAGACTCAGAGATGAGTAGCATCAAACATATAAGGCATATCAATATTTTGATTGGTGTCATTTGTGGCTCTATCACTACAAGGTAAAACATTACCATTGATAACACTAAACCAATAGACCATGCAAACCTTTTTTGTGTTGCTCCTACATACTCCGGTGTTTGATGCTGAATAAAAAAACGCCCACTTAATAAACTAGGACTATATTTAGGATTAATAACTCTGATTAAAAAATCCATCATAAAGAAAGTTACAAAATACTGTGTAAATACAAAGTGACCCAACATAAAACTATTAAAAAAACTCAACATACCAAATGTAAATAGTAATCCGGCTGCAGCCCTAGCCTCACGTTCATTCAGTACTGACACCGCATAACCATCTACTTTTTCACCAAAATCAAGCATAACAAGTCCTTATATTCTTATGGGAATTATATCTATGAAGAGTATATGAAAAGCATCAATAGAAAATTAGTAAAAAAGTTTAAAAAAAGGGAAATAAAAAAGGGGAAAGGTTAAGCTGAAAGCTTAACCCATTTGCGCAGCGACTTCTGCAGCGAAGTCATCTTCAGCTTTCTCGATTCCTTCACCTACTTCAAGGCGAATAAAATCTGTAATCTCAGCAGTACCGCCAAGAGCTTTAGCAGCAGCTGTAATAGCCTCTGCTACAGTTTTCTTGTCATCAAGTACATAAGACTGATCTAATAAAGCTTGTTCCTTATCAAGAGTAGTGTTGTCATCAACAAAACGAGCTAAAGAACCAGGAATAATTTTATCCCAAATTTTTTCAGGTTTTCCTTGAGCTTTTAAAGTCTCTTTTATGTCTGCTTCTGCTTGTGCCATAACAGCATCAGTCAGTTGCATCATAGATACATAAGTAGGAACATTTTTAAGAGGTTTTTTCAAACGTGAAAGTTCTTCATTCTCTTTTTTAATAGCTTCAATTCTACCTTTAGTCTCAGACTCAACATACTCAGCGTCAAAATCTTTGTAAGAAAGAGTTGTTGGCTTCATTGCAGATGCATGCATAGCAACTTGCTTTAAAGTATCTTTCATACCTTCGGCAGTTTTAGCACTATCACATTTAGCTTTAACGATAACTGCAATACGATTGTTTGAGTGAACATAAGCATTCATAGCAATTGTATCGTCTTCAGCTTCTAAAGTTCCAAAACGACGAAGTTCAATCTTCTCACCAATCTTAGCAACTTGTTCTGTAAAGTACGAACCAAACTCACTTGACATAACACCATCAACATCTTTATGATTATTAGAGTAAACTTCTTCAGTAGTTTTAAGTACTAAATTTTGAAAACCTTCATTTTTAGATACAAAGTCTGTTTCAGAGTTAATCTCAACAACTGTAGCTTTAGATAAATCATCAGCTATTTTAAGTCCTACAAGACCTTCAGCCGCAACTCTATCAGCTTTTTTAGCCGCTTTAGCGATACCACGCTCTTTTAACCACTCAGTAGCTTTAGCCATGTCTCCATCATTTTCAACAAGAGCTTTTTTACAGTCCATCATAGGAGCGTCAGTTGACGCTCTTAATTCTTTAACCTGTGCCGCTGTTACTGCCATGATTACGCTTCCTCTGTTGCTACAGTTTCTTCAGTTACTGGAGCTTCTTCAGTAGGTGCTTCTTCTTCAGCAGGTGCTTCTGCAAGTGCTTTACCTTCATTGATAGCCGCTGTCATTTCACGACAGAAAAGCTGGATAGAACGGATAGCATCATCATTACCAGGGATTGGGTAAGTGATTAAATCTGGGTCACAGTTAGTATCTAGTGGAGCAACAACTGGTATACCAAGACATCTTGCTTCTAAAACTGCGATGTGCTCTTTTACTGCATCTACAACGAAAAGCATATCTGGAAGTTTCTTCATGTTACGGATACCACCGAAGTATAACTCAAGTTTCTCTTTTGTACGACCAAGCATTAATGCTTCTTTTTTCGTAAGAAGATCGATTTGACCATTCTCTTGCATCTCAGTAATTACATCAAGTTTACGAATAGACTTTTGAATAGTTGGGAAGTTAGTAAGCATACCACCTAACCATCTGTTATCTACATATGGCATACCACAGTCGATTGCCGCTTGTTTTACAGAGTTACGAGCTTGTTTTTTTGTACCAACAAAAAGAACAGTTTGTCCTTCAGCAGCAGCATCCATAACGATTGTATAAGTGTTACGGAAATAACGTAAAGTTTTCTGTAAATCAATAATATAAATATTTTTACGAACACCAAAAATATACTTTTTCATTTTCGGGTTCCAACGACGAGTTTGGTGTCCGAAGTGTACACCACATTCTAAAAGGTCTTTCATAGTTACCATAGGGTAATCCTTAAAGGCTATATTTTCAAGCCAGAAATTTGTTAGTTTTACTTTGAATATGTCGGACGATACTACCCTAAAAAGGGAGTCGCACTAACTTTTGACATAATCTGTTAATATTTTCTTGTGTTAATTACAGAAGAAAAATCCGCGAATTATACTAAAAGAATATTTAAAGACAGCTTTTTATGTATCAAATACTTCCATCTTAAATGCTACTATATAAAAAAAAATTATATATGAAAACGGAAGTTTAAAAGTAGTTTTATAATTTATAATGTATAGTATCACAGAATTAATATAAAAAAGTACGAATTTTATCACAAAACTTTTTTATAAATAAAGGGAAAAAATGAATAAACCTCTACTACTTTCACTTGCTGCAGCTACTATATTAAGCAGTAATCTAAGTGCCGAATCAATGTATGAACGTATTCAGGCTATGGAGCTTCAAATGAAGCAAATGAAGCAAGAACTTAAAACACTTAAGTCTAAAAAGAGCGCTGTTGTTTCTGAGGAAGCAGATAAAGATGAAGATGCAGAGGAGTCTGATGAGGCAGAAGAAACTACTGATTCAGAGGAAGAAGAAGATGAAGATGAAAGAGAACCTCTTCAAGATCAAATAGATGAGATGCAAGAGAGTATCGGTGAGCTAAACAGAGGTACATATGGTAACCACCTTAAATTTGGTGTAGACTACAGATTTGCTATTGATAATCTACAGTACAAAATGGCTGACGGTTCAGAGCAGGGTAATGATGCATTTATGACAAATAGACTCTGGATAAACATGGATTGGAAAGCTACGAACAACCTTAGCTTTAGAGGACAACTCGCATATAACAAAGCCTTTGGTGCTCGAAGTGGTTGGGGTACAAATATGGCAGGAATGGAAACATTCGACTGGATTACGAACGAGAATGCATATGATGATGTAGTGAGAGTACGTTCTGCATACTTTCTTTACAGAAATGACACTTTTATCGGTGCAGATATTCCATGGACTTTTAGTATAGGACGTCGTCCATCTACAAATGGTCACCTTATAAACCTTAGAGATGATGATGGTGCAGCTTCTCCAATGGGACACACTATCAATGTTGAGTTTGATGGTCTAAGCTCAAAATTTGGACTTGAAAACCTTACAGGTGTAAATGGAATGTATGCAAAATTCTGTGCTGGTCGTGGTGGAACAAATGCAAATCCTAAGTTTTTTTCAGTAGATCCAAATACTGGTCTTCCTGTAAATAGTGGAGCACCATACAGCTCTAATGAAAATGACATACCAGATATTGACCTAGTTGGACTCATCTTTGTTCCATGGACAAATGGTCAATATGGTATAGCTACACAATACTACTATGCGGATAATTTAATTGATGCTAAATTTTCTCAAACTACGGGTCAATTTCAAGGTATGGAATCAGTTGGTGGAATGCATAGTGTGACTGCGAACTTTACTGTTAATGGTATCGGAAATGACATCAGCTACTACCTAGATGACACTTTCTTCTTTGTAAGTGGTGCTGCAAGTATTACTAATCCTGATGAAGGGAAAAATATGCTTGGAGGTACTAACTCAGAAAGTAAAACTGGTTACTCTGTTTGGGCTGGATTACAAATGCCATCAGTCATGAGTGAGTATGGTAGATGGGGACTTGAGTATAACCATGGTTCACAATACTGGAGAAGTATCACGTATGCTGAAGATACAAACATTGGTTCTAAAATAGCAGCACGTGGTGATGCGTATGAAGCATACTTTACTGAGCCATTGATAGATGATATATTAACACTTCAAGTACGTTATACATATATTGATTATAAATATGCTGGAAGTAATGGATTCTTTGGGAATGCAACAGGCTCAGCAGTAGAGATATCAGACACAATGCCACAAGCAGCAGCTACAGTTGACACAGCGCAAGATATTCGTTTCTATCTACGTTATAGATACTAAGTATCTTAATACTCAGAAGAGATTCTGAGTATTTTCTAAACCTCTACAGACTTTGAAGTCTTTCTAACTCTGCTTTTACTTTTGCTACATGTTCTTTTACACGTACCTTTTCAAAAACAGCTTTTACTACACCCTCTGGATCAATAATCAGCGTTGTTCTCACTATACCCATATATTCACGACCATAGTTCTTTTTGAGCTGCCATACACCATATTCTTGCATCATAGAAGTATCTTCATCACTCAGTAGTGTTATGCCTAGGTTTTGCTTCTCTATAAAATTACGGTGGCGTTTTGTACTGTCTGCACTTACACCTAATATAATTGCGTCTAGGTCTGAAAAGTCAGGAGCCGCCTCTGTAAATTCACAAGCTTCTGTCGTACAGCCAGGGGTGCTATCTTTTGGATAAAAGTATAAAACCATCCACTTTCCTTTTAGGTCACGTGAACATATCTCTACATCATCCTGATTTTGCAAGCAAAAATCAGGTGCTTTATCATCAATCTTTAACATTTTTCTTCCTTTATTTTATTTAGTATACAAAAAGTAGTAAGTAAACCCATATTCCACTTAAAGAGGTTAGAACAATACCTAATGTAGCTTTTATAGCTAAAACTCTATGCCCTATAGAGTATCTCCCTGGAAGCTCTTTTTTTGCATACTGTAAGTTCGCACCTATCATTGTAAGTGTCCAGTACACAAGAGTAACAACCGCAATGATAATATGCAGTATCAATACCCATAAAACATAACCATGTGAAACGCCTGTATCACTTACAAACACGTCAAAACCTCCACCAACTCTTACACCAATCTCAAAATATGCTATCACAACTAAAGAGACAAGAAATATGATGTTTTGAGCAAGCATATGGAGTTTTGTGTACCCCTTTCTCGCCAAGAGAATAGCACCAAATATCAAAAGTGGTAAAATAGCCACGATAAGTGTTACCACATCCATAAAAAATGGAGCTCTAGTACCTAAAAAACCAGCCTGAAACATATAATCCATAATTTTTATTCCTTATTTTTTTTGATAACGATAGTATACATAACCAAGGACAATAATGAGGATAACAACTGCCATAGTTATCTGTTTTAAGTATGTACTAATCAACTCTTGATTTGCACCTATAAAGTAACCCAGTAGAGTTAAAATGAGTGCCCATATACCTGCGCCTAAAGCAGTGAAGAGTGAGAACTCAACTATATTCATTTTCGCAAGCCCTGCAGGAATGGAGATAAGTTGTCGTATACCGGGAATAAGTCTTCCAGTAAAAGTGGAGATATGCCCATGTGAGCTAAAGTAGTTTTCCATTCTCACTAAAGCATTTTCACTAATAAAAAAGTACTTTCCATATTTTTGGAGTATCTTTCTCCCGAGTGTAAGTGCGAGATAATAGTTAATAAATGCACCAATTAAAGAACCTCCAACAGCACTCATCATTATAAGAGTTATACTCATCTGTCCTTGACTCGCTAAATAACCAGCAGGAACAAGTACTATCTCACTGGGGAAAGGAACAAAACTACTCTCTACAACCATAAGTAAGAAGATACCTAAATACCCCCAATCAAATATTAAATCAACTAAGTCTTGTGCCAACTCTTTTATCATACATGCTCTCTGTTTTATTTTATGGCATTATAGCTTTTTGAATGTTTGTTGTAAATGAAGTGAAAAAAGGTAAGTAGTAAATGCAAATATTTGAACTAGAAAGATTAAAGTAATTGAGGAAAGGCTAACTCAAAGAGTTAAGCCCTTTAGTCGCCTCAGCGGCTCTGCCACTAAATGGCGATACCACCGTTGCTAAAGCAAAAGTGTGGTACAAGCGAAGTAAAGTGGATTATTCCACTTTACAGGACTACTTTAGTGACCTCAGCGGTCCAAGCGGAGTAAAGATATTACTATCTTTACGGGACTATTAATGTAAGTCTCTCCACACTTGTTTTTTCCAAAGAATAGCAAAAATTGCAAATATGAACATAAAAATCATCACATATTTACCAATCTCTTCTCTCTCATGACGTTTTGTATCACCTGAGTCTTTTAAGTACTCTATTACTTGTTCAGCAGCATGCGCATTTACACCAACACGTGGCATTGCAGTACCCTTAAGATAGTTTTGTGGGTTTTCCATAAAAGTTTCTATGTAATGTTCACCACGTGAGCGAATATAAATACTTAAATCTGGTGGTAATTTCCCCATATATTTTACAAGTGAATCTTGATACTCTAACACTTTAATTTTAAATGCTAAGTCATCTTTTTCATATTTAAACTTAGGAGTCGTACCAATTTGTGTCCATTTTTCATAATGGTTCGCATGACATCTTCCACAAGCAACTTCATAAGCAATAGCAGGAGTTAACTCCTCTTTTTTGACAGCGATTGACTGAAGATAAGCAACCATATCAGCAACTTCTTGATCTATATCACCACCTGCACCATAAAAAGGAACCATAGGGTGCATTTGCCCTTTGTTCATGTCAAACTTATGTTCAACCATAAGTGCATGTGTAGGGTTTTTAATAAGTTCAGCTAAGAACTTAGCATCATACACAGCACCCGCATTACTTAAATCAGGTGGATTAACACCATAAGAAGCTGCAGCTGTTACAGCATCCATAGGAGCAGGCATACCAGCAACTTCAATAGAGTGACAACCAGTACAAGCTCCAGCACCCATTACAAGATCAGCACCACGAGTAGCATCACCAGTTTTTGTAAGCGCTGGTAAATCAGCATAAGCAAAATGTTCACTTTCAACATGTTTGTGCATTTGCGAGTGTGCAAATGGCTCTACAAGATAGTAAGTCACTAGAGTAAATATAGTTACAACTACTAATATCAATAATTCTTTCACTTTTTACTCCTTAAGCTTTTTTTTCAAACATAGTGATAATTGGAAGTGCTATCCAAAGACCAATAAATGTTAATGCCGCATATAAACCGATATCACTAAAGATTCCTTCTGGTGGAAGTTTACCCATTGCAGTAAGTATGATCATATCCACTAACATCAACCAGAACCATACTTGGAACAATCCACGACGAGATGCTGGAACAGCATTTGGACTTCTATCTAAGAAAGGTAGAAGTAAGAAAATAACTTGAGCAAATGCAAATGCAATTAGACCGATATCTGTAGAGAACGGACGTAAAATCTCATAAGACCATAAGAAGTACCACTCAGGGTAAATATGCGCTGGAGTCTTAAGACCATCAGCAGGGTCGAAGTTTACTGGATCCATAGCAAAACCATAGTGGTAGAACACAAGATAGAAGAAGAAGATTAGGTAAATCGAAACTACCATCATATCTTTTGACATAAAGTCATTCACAAATGCGATTACTTTACTTCCCGCTTTATCACCCGCTTTATATTTTGCAGCTTCTGCTTCAAAGTCAATCTCTTCACCATCCTGGTTGTTCACGTGAGGTATACGAAGTGCACCAAAGTGTAAACCAATAAGACCAATGATAGCTAAAGGTAAAAGAAGAACATGAAGCATAAAGAAACGTGTCAAGAATGCTTGTGCAGGAACATAATCCCCACGAATCCACTCAACTAAACCATCTGCATGGAGTGAACCACCAGCAAACAAGTTAGTAATAACCATACCAGCCCAGTAAGACATTTGACCCCATGGAAGCATATAACCAGAGAATGCTTCAGCAGAGAATGTCACAAAAAGAAGCATTCCAGAGATCCAAATCATCTCACGACCCTTCTTATATGAGCCATAGTAGATACCAGTAAACATATGAATATATATAATTAAGAACACGACAGACGCCGCAACACCATGAACATGTCTCCACAACCAACCAAACTCAACTTCTCTCATAATAGTATAGTTTACACTATCAAATGCGAGTGCAACATTTGGTTGATAGTACATAAGTAAAAAGATACCCGATACAAGTAAAAGTGCGAATGTAATTGCGAGAACCATACCCATCGCCCATAAAAAGTTAATATTTTTAGGGATCCAGTACTCAGTTGCCATTACACGACGAACAGTGTCAATACCCAAGCGCTGATTCAACCAATCGTGAACGCTTGTAGCTTTTGTAAATTTTGCCATTTTTTTCCTTTTTTAGAGCGTTACGCCAGTTTCTTTCATATGAGTATACTCTGGACCAGTTTCGCCTAGTACCAGTGTATTTCCATCAATTTTAAAGGGAGGAATATCTAAACCACGTGGCGGTGGAAGTTTTGTAACATCACCTGTAAAATCATAAGTACCACCGTGACATGCACATAAAAAGCTTTTCTCATCAGCATCATAACTAGGAATACACCCTAAGTGTGTACACAGTCCTAAAGTAACCATATAGTCTGATCCACCTATGTTAATAGTACGGCTTTTTTGTTTCTCATCAAGTTTTGCTTTCATCTCTTGAGTATACTTCAAAACAAAGATAGGTTTCCCTCTCCATTTTTCCGTTACCAACTCATTTTCTTTATATGCTGACATATCAAGGGTTGTAAATCCGGCTGCTTTTACACTTGGAAGCGGATCCCAAGTCTTTTTCATTGCATACAATGAAGCTATCGCTCCAACACCTGCAACGGCACCAAATGCCTTACCCATAAAACCTCTACGGCTGTTATTTTTCATCTTTGCTCACTTGTGTGTGAATTTTAAAGGCTTATTATATACCAATTAAGTTTTAATTACTGATAAATTTAAGGTTTATTTTATAAATTCGCTAAATTCTGTTACTAATGAGTTTAGTTATCTAATAAATGTGATAATCTATTCTTATGATATAAAGAACAAAACCTAATTGTTCTGTTTTTTATCTCGTGAAGCTATTTTGATGTAGATATGAAGGATTTCTATTGCAGCTGGTGTGATACCACTGATATTCATAGCGGCTTGAAGTGTTGGTGGTGCGAAGCTTGCAAGTTTTTCTTGCACCTCTTTACTAAGTCCACTTACAGTTGTGAAGTCAAAGCCTTCAGGAATTGCGATTTTAAGATATTTTTTCATTCTCTCAATCTCTTCACTCTGCTTGTCAATATAACGAGCATATTTCCCCTCAACAAGAATCTCCTCTCGTATGTAGTCGTCAAACTGCGCAATTTCAGGAACAATTTTGAGCATTTTTTCTACATCAAAAGTCTTACGAGCAACAAGTTGTTGCGCTGTTGAGACATCTTTAAGAGGTGCTTCATCCATCTCAGCCAAAAGAGCATTAAACTCTTTGTTTGGAGTAAATTTTGTATCTTCTAAAAGCTGTGCACCGTATCGTATCTGCTCATCTTTTTTCTTGATTCTCTCATACTCCGCGTCAGAAACAAGTCCGAGTTCATGCCCATATTTTCCTAGTCTCGTGTCTGCCGACTCTTCACGTAGAAGCAGTCTATACTCCGCACGTGACGTGAACATTCTATAAGGCTCATTTGTCCCTTTTGTGACCAAATCGTCTATCAAAACACCGATGTAGGCTTCGTCACGTCTGAGTATCAACGGCTCTTTACCTTGGAGTGATAGTCCTGCGTTTATCCCAGCCATAATTCCTTGAGCCGCAGCTTCTTCATAACCTGTAGTTCCGTTAATCTGACCAGCACAGTAAAGACCGCTTATTTTTTTCGTCTCAAGTGAGTGTTTAAGCTCACGTGGATCTACAAAATCATACTCTATTGCATATCCATAACGAACGATTTTGGCATTTTCCATTCCAACGACTGACTTTATCATCTCACGTTGTACCTCTGGTGGCAAAGATGTAGAGAGTCCGTTGATGTAGCACTCAGTGTTGTCCATAGTCTGAGGTTCAATGAAGAGGTGGTGTCTATCTTTATCAGCAAATTTACTCACCTTGTCTTCTATACTCGGACAGTAACGTGGAGATTTTCCCTCTATCTGACCCGTAAAAAGTGGGGCTCTGTAGAAGTTTTTAGAGATAATTTCATGAGTAAGTTCATTCGTATACGCGATGAAACATGGTAGCTGTTTCTTTGAAGAGCGAAACTCCTCACGATTTGTTCTAAATGAAAAAGGGCTTGGAAGCTCATCTCCACCCTGCTCTTCCATCACAGAGAAATCTATAGTTGAACTGTCAATACGAGCACACGTTCCCGTTTTTAAACGTCCGAGTGTAAGTTTTGCATCATTTTTGAGTGAAGCGGAGAGTCCTTCACTTCTCTCTTCACCATAACGTCCACCTTTTTTCTGTACCTCACCAACATGAATAATACCATTGAGAAAAGTTCCAGAAGTGATAATCACTTTTTTAGCTAAGTACTCATTAAAAAGGTCAGTTTTCACACCTTTTACAACATCACCTTCAATGATAAGCGACTCTACTGTCTCCTGTGCTAAAGAGAGGTTTGGCGTGTTTAAAATCACATTTCTTGCAATAACTCTGTACTTGTCCATGTCTATCTGAGCACGAGACCCACGGACTGCTGGACCTTTTGTTTGGTTGAGTATGCGAAACTGTATTCCAGCTTCGTCTGTGATTAGGCCCATCTCTCCACCAAGTGCGTCAAGCTCACGTACTAAATGCCCTTTTGCAAGTCCACCCACCGCAGGATTACATGAAGTAGCTCCTACATTTTCAGCAAGCATTGAGACTAGTAAAGTCTTGTTACCCATACGAGCCGCTGCAAGAGATGCTTCAACACCTGCGTGACCACCACCTACTACTATTACATCGTAATTTATATCTTCCATCTCCAACCCTTTACGGCTTAAACTTTTGATTAAAATATTCTGTGCGCGGATTTTGAAAATCAAAAAAGAATTCAAGGATGAATTCTGATTTTCAACCCTCGGAAAAACCACAAGGATGTGGTTTTGAGAATGAGCTCACAGGATGTTTTAGGCAAAAGTTCTTTAACTGCCTCTTTTTATTAAAGCGAATTTTATCATTTTTGTGTATGATTTGCATAAAATTAACTAAATTAATTACGCTTTTTAAGATAGAAAATATAAGAGAGACAAAACAGCATGATAGAAAAAGCAAACGCGGCATATAACGCGAAAGACTACGAGACGGCTTTTGAGCTTTTTACACAGTTGGCAAATGCTGGAAATGCAGATGCACAAACTTCCCTTGGATATATGTACCAAAATGGACAAGGATGTGAAAAAAATGAAGCAAAAACATTAGAACTTTACACAAAAGCAGCAGAAGCACAGCAACCTTATGCACTTTTTAATCTCGCGATTCTGTATGAAAATGGAATTGGTGGAGTAGCTCATGACCAATTCAAAGCATTTGAGCTTCATCTAGCAGCGGCAGAACGCGAAGTGCCCCCTGCAATGTATGAAACAGCACTTATGTTAGAACGCGGTCTTGGGTGTATGCAAAACTATTCAGAAGCGGCATTTTGGTATGAAGAAGCTGCAAAACGCGGACATATTGAAGCCTTTAACAACCTTGGTGTCTTATATAAAGAGGGACACGGTGTAGTCCAAGACGATGCCCGCTGTTTTATCTGCTTCTCACGTGCTTCACAAGGCGGACTAGCACAAGGGCACTACAATCTAGGTCTACTCTACGATCAAGGAATTGGTTGTGAGCAAGACAATGATAAAGCACTTGACTTATGTAGAAAAGCGGCATACGCAGGACATGAAAAAGCAAAACAGATAATCCAAGGCCTTCAAGAAGAGGGTAAAATTGTCTTTTAAAGGAAGCACTTGTTCACAGGACTTATAAGAGAAATTGCAACTGTTAAAAGCTTTGTTGGCAGCACACTCAGCATCAAAGCAAAACTCAAAACAAATCTTGGGGATAGTGTTGCCATCAATGGTGCCTGTCTTACAGTCGTAAAAGTCATGCATGATGGTTTTGCCGTTGAGCTCTCTCCCGAATCTCAAAAGCACCTTGTGATAGAAAACTACAAAAACGAAGTTCACATAGAACCTGCGATGATGATGGGTGATAGGTTTGAAGGTCACGTTGTTCAAGGACACGTTGACGCGATAGGAACTATAACTGACATCAAAAACCTTGGAAACTCTTATGATGTTTTTGTAAAAGTGGATAAAAAACAGATAGCCTTCATCGTTCCTAAAGGCTCTATCACTATAGATGGTGTCTCACTGACCGTCAATGATGTAAATGAAGATACTTTCCGCCTTACTGTCATTCCGCATACTATGAAAGAGACCCTCTTTAAAAACTACAAAAAAGGGTATAAAGTGAACATAGAAACAGATATGTTCGCTCGTTACGTTTCACATATAATCTCTCACCAAAAAACAGCTTCCCCTTCTCTCTCTTGGAGTGAAATTGACGCCATAAACGCAAGCTACTAGGACAGAAAATCAAAGAACAAGTACTCAAAGACGTCTTTGGACATAATAGTTTCAGAGAGCTGCAAGAAGAGGGTGTCGACTCTATTTTAAGTAAACGCGACCTGCTTATGATACTTCCAACAGGTGGAGGGAAATCTCTCGTTTTTCAACTACCAAGCATGATGATGGATGGTGTTACAGTAGTAATCTCTCCTCTCATCGCTCTTATGCAAGACCAAGTGGCGGCACTCCAAGCACAACAGATAAATGCTGAGATGATAAGTTCCGCGCAGAGTTATGAAGATATAGATGAAATCATACAAAGAGCCTTTCGTGGTGATTTGAAGTTTCTTTATCTCTCTCCAGAGCGATTAAATAAAGCAAATACAATCGCCCTCCTTCATAAGCTAAACATCAACTTCTTTGTCATTGACGAAGCACACTGTATCTCTCAATGGGGACACGAGTTTCGTGATGATTATCGCGCTCTAGGCAAGCTACGTGAAAACTTTCCACAGACGACTATAGCTGCGTTTACTGCCACTTCTACCGACAACGTAACAGACGATATTATGCGAGAGCTACGCATGCAAGACCCCCTTTTACTCAAGGGAAAAATCTTCCGTAAAAACATCTTTATCTCCGCACAAAGAAGAGTAAGTAATGGTCAAGCACAACTCAAGAACTTTCTCTCACGTCATGAGGGTGAGTCCGGCATCATCTATGTAAGCTCACGAAAAAAAGCCGAAGAGCTCTCAAGTTTTTTAAATGTCAACGGATATAAGTCACTTCCCTACCATGCTGGATTACCCCAACACGTAAGAGAAAACAACTTTAAGATATTTGTCAATGATAATGTAAACATTATGGTAGCAACCATCGCGTTTGGTATGGGAATAGATAAGAGTGATATCCGCTTTGTAGCACATATGTCATTGCCAAAATCCCAAGAAAACTACTATCAAGAGATAGGACGAGCTGGGCGTGATGGTGAGGATAGCGAAGTCCTACTTCTTTTTAATGCAGGAGATATGGTTCTTCACAAAAGGTTTTTACACGATATCACAAACGAAGAGTATAAAAGTCACTTAGAGACAAAAATAGACCAGATATATAAGTACTCTACAAGTGAGATATGTTTTCATAAACAACTCGCCGAGTACTTTGATGACACGCTTGATGCGTGTAAAGAGAGATGCGATAATTGTCTCAACTCCGATGACAAACGCCAAGATATAACCAAAGAGGCACAGATGATTTTATCGGCCATCTATAAGACACAGCAAGGCTTTGGAAAAAACTACATCATCGACATCTTACGTGGCTCTAACGAGCAAAAACTTTTAGCCAATGGCGCAGACAAACTCTCCACATATGGTATTGGTTTGCACCTGAGTAAAAAAGAGTGGTTTGTTATAGTCGAGAGGCTACTTGAATTGAAGATTTTGACGCTTGGTGATTTCAGTGTTTTACAACTGACAAATGAGGCTGTGGAGGTTCTGAAATCTTTAAAAACTGTTGACATCAAATCTTCACGTTTGATTATCAATGTCAAAGAGAAAAAAATCAGACAAGAAAAAGAGTTTGATTATGACGAAGAGCTATTTGAACTTCTTCGCAGCAAACGCGGTGAAATGGCAAGTGAACTAGGAGTTCCCGCCTACATCATTTTCAGTGATAAAACACTCAAACACCTTGCCAATGACAAACCTTTCGACAAGACTTCCATGCTTGAAGTAAATGGTGTAGGTGAGAAAAAATTTACTCAGTTTGGAGAGGAGTTTTTAGCTGTCATCAACTCTTAGTCTCTTAAAGCTCTCGCATCTGGATTACATGATATTTTATGTTCCATGTCTATTGCTTTAAAGTTTTCGAGCTCGTTAAATGCGGCTACCGTCGCTTTTCTAAAAGCATCCCCCTCATTAAGGTAAATCTTAAAACCATTCTCATAAAGTGCTAGTCGTGTTGCAAGTGCAGTGGAGTATGTTGTAAGTACAGCACTCTTTTTCATCGCTTTTTTAATATCACCAAAATACTCCCTCGTCCAAAGAACAGGGTTTGTACTTGGAGAAAAAGCATCTTGGTAGATGATGTCAAAGATATCTTCAAATCTTCTCACATACTCTCTGGCATCACCTAAAAAAACCTCTACATAAAGAGTTTCATCCTCATAAATGCCATCTTCACTTATAGCATTTATAATCTCACGAAGTCCTTCAAACTCCTCTGGATATGTGAAATTTTTGAGTGAGTGAACAAGTGTTCTGTCAAGTTCAGGCGAGTAGATTTTGAGTTTTGTCTGTGGAGAGTTTTTCCTATAAAAAAGAATAGTACACAGTGTATTGAAACCGAGTCCGTAACAAATATCTAAGATACTCACCTCATCAAGAGTTCCTAGAATTTCAAATGCAGGAATAACATGCTTTTTGTAAGACTCTTGAAGTGCTCCATCTTTTGTAGAATGATAATGTTCATCATACTCTTTTGAGTAGGCCGTATAAGAGCCATCCTCACTTTTAACTTCTTTGTGTTCTGCATCATCAAACTTTTTCATATTTTCACCTTACTCCATCTCTAAACTCATCAAAAACATATCTTCCCCGTCAACCACTTTTACATTCGTAGACTCGCACTTTTGACAATAGTAGTGTGCCTTGTCAAGTTCACTTGTCTCTTTGCACTCCAAACACTCTATGACTAAGGGTTGTATATTCATCACAAACTCTGCTCCATCGCAAATTGTTTTTTCTTTAAAAGTGTTAAATGCCAACTCAAGTAGATGCGCTTCTATCCCACTCATCACACCAATCTTTGTGATAATTTTTGTTACTTTTGTAGCTTCATTCTCTGCTGCTATACCCTCTATCTGCTCTAGCAGTGCTTGAACGACGCTGTATTCGTGCATATCAACTCCTCTAACAGATTCTAGGCAGTAGTTCACCAGTTGGTGTTTCTAAAAACCTTTTCGTTCCATAAGAACTTAACAGGACTACTTTACCTACATATTCTACAGTCACATTAGCAATTTTTACCGCATTTGAGGAGTTCTCAAACCCATGTAAAACCTCAAGCGCTTTTTCTTCGTCCTCTTTTTTTATCGCTAAGACGAAGGTTCCCTCATTCGCAAGGTTTACCGCTTCAAACCCTAACATCTCACAGATACCGTAGACCTCTTGGGAAACTGGAAGGCTCTCTTCATCTACCTCTATACAGATACTCGACTGCTTTGCCCACTCGTTTAAAACGGCGCTCACACCACCACGAGTTGCATCTCTAAGTGCTGTTATTTGCACATCTGCATCTATAAGTGCCTGAACTTGCAGGGTCAAAGAGGCACAGTCACTTTGGAGGTTTGAAGTGAGTTCTATTCCCTCACGTGCCGCAAAGATGGTTGCACCATGACAGCCTAAATCTCTGGAGACTAAGATGACATCATCCTCAGATATATTGTTCGAGCTAATCCCTTTTTTTTGTATCTCACCGATTCCGGTAGTGTTGATAAATATCTTGTCGACACTTCCACGTGGCACTACTTTAGTATCTCCACTTACAACTATGGCACCGTTTACTTCAAGCTCTTTTTTCATGGAAGCGACTATTGTTTGGAGTTCATCCATCGAAAAACCCTCTTCTATGATGACAGAACACGTAAGATACTTCGGTTTTGCCCCCATCATTGCAAGGTCATTACATGTACCACAAACCGCTAACTTACCTATGTCCCCACCTGAAAAAAAGAGCGGCGACACCGTAAAACTATCCGTACTAAATGCCATCTCTCCCCCATGGATAACTGCCGCATCCTCACTTTTTTCTAAGATGTCATTTTGAAAAGCTTTGTAAAAAACCTTAGAGATGAGTTCATTGTTCTCCTCTCCTCCATTTCCCATTGCTAAAGTTACTGTTTTAGTCATGTTATCTATTTACTTCCTTTTTGATTTGAGGGGTTCACTGTAGTAACCCATAATTATTTTATCACTTCCCAATGCCCACTCTTCAAACTTCCAACTCGTTTCAATTTCCCTAACTCTTTTAACTTTGCTATATCTCTTTTAATCGTTTTATCACTGACCTTCAACATTTCAGCTATTTGCACAGATGTAATATCTTGTTCTTTTTCTATATGTTTTATGATTTCATCCAAACGATTTAAAGGGACATTTTTAGGGACATTTTTAGGGACATTTTTATCTTCTTTTACAGCTTTATTTAGAGCCTTTAAAATGATCTCAAGCATAAACTCTACAAACGGTGTGCTCTCACCTGCACTCCCTGAATCTTCCAAAGCCTTGTAATATGCTTCTTGATTATCACGTACAATACTTTCTATAGGAATGAGACTAAATAGTTTTTTGTAGTGAGCAAGTATCACACTCTGCCAAAGTCGACCAATTCTTCCATTTCCATCACTAAATGGATGAATAAACTCAAATTCATAATGAAATACACAAGAGACGACAAGAGGGTGTTCTTTTGTAGTTGCCAACCAATCAAACAAATTACCCATGAGTTCAGGTACACCAAAAGGTGGTGGTGCAACATGTGTCACACCCTCTTGTCCACCTATTCCTACATTTGTGTTTCTATATGTTCCGGCATTTGTTAAAAGTTCATCCATCATGAGTTTATGAGCAAGAAGTAAATCTGCTTCTTTGTTAAATAAATATTTATCTAAATACTCATATGCTTTGATGGCACCTTGAACTTCTGCTATCTCTCTCATAGTTCCTAAAACTGTTTTACCGTTGATAACGTTAGTAACTTTTTCTTCACTAAGGTTATTACCTTCTATTTGAAGCGTTCCTGTAATGCTTTTTATACGATTTTTTTTACGAAGTTTCGGAGTGTTTAGGTTTGACTCTAAATGTTTTATGTCAGTTATTACCTCAACAATATCACTAACCAAAGAGAGTATTTTTGAAGTTATTGAGAATGGTGGTTTATAACTCATATATTCAAACCTTCCTTATAGTGAAATATTATATCAAATTCCCATATTTATAATAAGCCGCACATGCACCCTCGCTACTCACCATACAGCTTCCTATGGGCGTTGTTGGCTTACAGAGTGTTCCGAAGATACTACACTCGGGAGGATTTGCTTTGCCTTTGAGAATCTCTCCACATATACAAAGTTTATGGTCGTTTATCTCTTCACTTGGAAGTATCTCTTTGTAGATGACTTCTGCGTTATATGTATCATATTCACGTCTGAGTTTCAGTCCACTTTTTGGAATGTCGCCGAGTCCTCTCCAACGAAAACTTTCCGCTTTTTCAAAGTACTTATCGTTGAGTGCTTGTGCTTTTTGATTTCCCTCACGGTTCACTGCACGTTTATACTCCACTTCAAGCTCACATCTACCTTCTAAAAACTGCTTAATTATCATACTGATTGACTGCATAACATCTACTGGCTCAAAACCAGCGACAACTACAGGCTTCGCGTAATCTCGAGGGAACTCTTCATAAATCTTACTTCCACTGATGACACTCACGTGACTCGGTCCTAAAAAAGCATCGATGTTACACGCTTCATCTGAAATGAGAGCACTCATCGCTTCAGGAACGGTTACGTGGTTTATGTGAAAGAGTATGTTTTGTATGTCGCGTTTCATCACTACATCTAAAAGCGCAGAGGTCATTGGAGTCGTCGTTTCAAAACCTATGGCAAAAAAGATTATTTTTTTGTCTGGATTTTCTTTTGCTATCTTGAGTGTGTCGAGGGGCGAGTAGACAAAGCGTACGTCTGCACCTTTTGCTCTGGCATCTTGCAGACTTCCATCACTTCCAGGTACTTTTATCATATCGCCCAGAGTCACAAGTATCACATCCTCTTGCATGGCTAAGACATAGGCGTGGTCGATTCGCTCTTTTGGCATGATGCAAACGGGGCAACCTGGACCATGGACAAACTTCACATTATCAGGCATCAACTGAGGCAGTCCATACTTCATGATAGAGTGGGTATGTCCACCGCAAACTTCCATGATATTTATAGTTCGACCTAGTTTTTTTGCATCTTCTTTGATGAGTTTTGCATAGCCTTTTATCACTTCTGGATTGCGAAAACCTTCATAGAGGTCTTTGAGTTCAAGTTCGCTCATTATGCACCTCTATTTTCGCAGTTATCCCCATCTTCTATGGTCTGCCTTCGCTCTTCTTCTTCCATCTTTTCTAAAATCTCATTGTAAACTTTAAGCGACTCTAAAGCATCCTCTTCATCTATCTTATTCATAATGAAACCGATGTGAAGTAAAACATAATCGCCAATCTTCACATCACCTTCTTCCATAAGCTCGAGTCCTGCCTCACGTGTAACACCCATCGTGTCGACTACAGCCATATTTCTCTCTTTATCTATCTTTACAACTTTACTTGGAATTGATAAGCACATATTACGCTCTCATCTTACGTTTGAACTCAATCCAGTCTATTACATTCTGGATTGAGGCTTTGTCTTTGATGTTGACTTCTAAGATATCCACACCCGGTTTAATCTTTCTCGCCTCTTTTTTCTCATGCTCTAAGTCATAATCAAAGTGCTCTATAAGATCCACCTTTGTTATCAAAATCAAATCCGCTTGACGAAACATAACAGGATACTTCTCTATCTTATCACTTCCCTCTGGAATGGAGACTAACACGATATTTAAGTGACTTCCCACATCATAAGAAGCAGGACAGACGAGGTTACCCACATTTTCTATGAAACAGACATCTATCTCATCCATCGGCATATCATGAAGTCCTTTATGCACCATAAACGCATCCAAGTGACAAGCTGAACCTGTCTGTATCTGATATGCTGGAATACCTTTGGCTTTGATTCTGTCTGCGTCACGTGAAGTCTCAAGGTCACCCTCTATCACTCCAAATCTGAAGTTCGCCAAGTCAGCAATATGTTCTAAAAGGGTAGTCTTTCCACTTCCCGGAGAACTCATAAGGTTTATGCTGAGCACATTATGATTATCAAAGTGTGCACGATTATGTCCTGCTTCATGATTGTTTTTGTCGAGTATCTTTGTGATAACACTTATAGTCTTCGTATCATTTAACTGCGGGTTATGGTGCAGTGTCTCATGTGCCGCTTGATGTTCATGGGAGTGGTCATGTGAATGTCCGTGCTCATGATGATGGTCGTGACTATGCCCCTCTTGTAAATCTCTATCTGTTATACTACATCCACAATCTACACACATATATATTCCCCTTCATTTATAATTACTAGAGAAGGAACCAAGTCCCTTCTCTTGGCAGGGACTCATCGTCCCTACAAGCCCCTAAAGTTACAAAAGTAAACTTTTTGAGAACTAAGCAAAAAGCATATTTGCACCAACTAAAACTGAAATAGCTCCAGCAGTTGCGAACACTCTTCTAACATTTGTCTTATTTGTCAGAAGTTCTTTGTTGAGATATAAAATCACTCCACCAAAACTTACGAAAACAATGCTCACTCCTGCTATAAATGCCAAGACCATGCTAAAATCAATGGAACTGCCATTTAGCATTCCAAGTGTTACAAGCATTCCTCGAACACCACCCATACCCATTAGTGCTCCCATCGTCCATGCAGAGGTAGAAACTACCGAGTCGTTATGGGAGTGTTCTTTGCCAAAATAGATGTGAATATGTTCTTTAGCAGCATGATTATGTTGGTTGAGATGTATCTTGTCAGCAGCGACCATGTAAAGCAAGTAAATACCCATACCCACTATTACACTCGAGGAGATTAAGTCCCCATAAGCTGTCACGTTTTCTGGCAAATCGTATCTCTCTAAAATTTTCGTAAATACAAAAAGCGTCATACCATGCCCAAACGCGAACATAAGTGTTATAAGCATGGTTTTCTTCATAGATTTTCCAATAGAAAAATCGGCAATCGCAGTAAGGTGGTCAGGACCAAAAGCGTGAAGTACACCATACCATAGTATGAGAAAGTAAGCCGTTTCCATAAAGTAATCCTATGTTTGCAAGAGTGTTAATTCACCTTTTATTGTAGCTAAAATAATCTAATTCTTGTAGAAAACGTCAAAAGAGGGCGATGAAAGATTTTGCCATACTTGGAGTTGGAAAGGAGTTACTAGTGTTCAATAATCTGTGTCAGTATCGAGTAACTCCTAAATTATATTATAAGAACTTAGTGTAGAGTTCTATTATATTTTTTTCTTTTAGAAACTAATTACTTTATCGCTTTGTATAACCCAATCAGCTAAAATCTGCATTGTAGAAGATATGGTTTCATCAAAATAAGGTTCATTTTTAAAAAGACCACATCTTGCATTACAGGTACCACAAAGATGATTGTTGTCATAATCTACTTTACTTCTTTAGTAAGTACTACCGTGCCCAAACCAGTTTCAACTGGATAACCAGCTTTTGCCCAGCCTTTAAGTCCACCTTTAAGGTTTGTAGCGTTTTTATATCCTAAACGTCTCAGTGTTTGAGCTGCAAAAGCTCCACGAGAGCCTCCTCGACAGTAAGTTACGATAAGCATATTTTTATCTTTTACCTTATTTCCTATAACAAACTCTAAGTTACCACGTGTGATAGCATATGATTCATCTGCATAAATCTCTCCCTCTGAACGCTGTTCACTCTCTCTAATGTCTAAAACAACCACAGCTTCTTCTTTGTCTATCATCTTTTTTAGAGTGCTTGGTTTCATTTCGCCCGTTTCTTTTTTAGCTTCGACAAGTAACTTGTCCGTATTTGCAAATCCTGCCATTGCATTGCTTGCGGATAGAAGAGTTAATATCGCCAGTGTATTTATTAATTTATGTTTCATTTTATAATCCTTATATTTACTGTTTTAACGCACAGGTAAGTATGCATAACCTTCATTTTGCTTCTCTATGAGCCCCATTGATGAACTTGGAACAATTTTTACAAATGGATATATATCCTCTTGCGTTAATTTTGCTTTTAGCATATTCGCTTCACACATCAAAAATTCCACCCCATATATATCACTAGCAGCAGCAATACGTATTTTTAGGTCCTTATTTGCTTTAACTAGTTCAGCTTGATCTTTATAAGGTGAGTTGGCAAGATCTTTAACAAAAAACTTAAAAGCATCTCCATGAATAACTACAACTGCTTCAAACTCCTGCATCGCTCCTTGATAGTGAGCGGTATATCTCGCAACGCCGCTTAAAATTCTTTGCTCAAATGTTTTCATATCTCCCGTAGTAAGATCAAAAACAACTTTTCTTACTACCTCTTCATCACCCTCAGACGCACTTAGTTGAGTAACCATAACGGGTAACATGCTTAATACAACTAAAAAAATGAGATTTTTCATTTTTTTCATCTATTCTCCTTTCATTTTAAGAAATACTAACTTAGTAATGTAAAATCTAAATAAAATATATTTTCCTATATGCATATTTAGGCATTTAACTAAATAGTCTCCAGTATGCTATAATATTTATATTTAAATGTCAAGGAAAAAAATGTTAGATATGAAGCAAAAGATCAAGATTTTTAAAGCCTTAGGGAATGAGACTCGCTTTTTAATTTTTAAAAATGTCTTTACAGGTGGTTACACATGTTCACTTGATAAAAAAGATCCAAATGTTAAAGTTAGTCCACATGCCACATGTGTGAGTACAATAGCTGAACATTTTGATTTTTCTCTTCCTACGATATCAAAACATTTAAAAGATCTAAGAGAGGCAGACATCATTACTATGGAGAAAAAAGGCAATAAAATATATATAGAACCTAACATAGAAACAATTCGTGAATTAGGCAGCTGTTTTAGCGTACTAGTTGATAATTTTGAATCAAATAGAGAGCTCTTTTTTGGGGATGTTGTAGTTAGTTAAATGGTAAAAATAAAATCTATATAAAGACAATCCTATAAACCCAACAAATATAACAATTGATGGTAGTCAAAACTTCTTTTTGCATATTTTCTCCTAACTACTCATCAAAGAACAAGGGTATTTTACGACACTCTATACCGACTTAACTCTTTACCTTTTATATCCATCACGTGAACTGCGCAAGCGAGACATGGATCAAAAGAGTGGATGACCTTGAGGACTTCTAGCGGTTTACTTGGATCTTTTATCTTCAGACCGATAAGCGCTTCTTCATAAGCCCCACGTGCACCATCAAAGTTTTTCGGAGTTGCATTCCACGTTGTTGGTGCTATGACGGAGTAGTTTTCTATCTTGGCGTCTTTGATGTTTATGAAGTGAGAGAGTGTTCCTCTTGGCACTTCTAAAAAAGCCCGTCCTTTCGTCTCTTTTTTAAGCGAGTCAAAATCGTACTTCGTCCAAGTCTGCGTGTCATAAAACTTGATGTTTTGCATGAGTCTTGAGATAAGTTTGAAGATGTACTCGCAAATATAAACACTTTCAATGGCTCGTGCCGCATTTCTTCCTACAGAAGTCGAGAGGTCAAGAAGCTCTAAATCTGTCGCTTCTAAAAACTCATCTACAAAAGACTCAACAAGTGGATTTCCTTTCTTGTAGCTAATGAGCATCCGAGCAAGTGGTCCTGTCTCCATCGTTTCTCCATCATAACGTGGAGCCTTTATCCAAGAGTATTTGTCCTCATTTCTCGCAGTTTTGAGTGAACCATCTTCATTTAAGTCCGTATAGTCCACTTCATTTTCTCTCGGGTCACCACTATACCAAGCTCTGTCAACCTCTTCAGTTATCTTTGTCTCATCAAACTCTTCTATATTTTCAAAGTCGTGCTTATGTATGACACCATTACAAAAAAGTCTGCGTTCTCCCTCAAACTCATAACCGCCGACCGACATGAAGTTACCATTTGCCCGACCTACTCCGGCTTTTATCTCATCACGATAAGCGATTGCCAAAAGTTTCGCATCTGCGAGGTAAGCACGCTCTATAAACTCTTTAGACTCTTTTATGATGAAGAGGTAGTCGTTCAATCTTTGTGGATTGAGCATATCTGCCACGCTTGTGACACCTCCGACGACTATGCTTTGTGGGTGTGGCGTTTTACCGCCAAAGATAGCAACCGCCTTACTTATGTTGGTCTGAAACTTCAGAGCTTCAAGGTAGTGAGAAATCATAATCAAGTTTTGCTCAGGAGTGAGTTTGTACTCTTCATGCCCCCAGTAGCCGTTTGAGAAAGGACCAAGTTTACCACTTTTTACAAAGTTGTCGAGCTTTTTGAGTGTCTCTTCATAATGTGAATGTGAATTTCTAAAAGGAGTCTTATGGTACTTGTGAGCCTCTTTAGAAGTTAGTTTTGGGTCTGCTTTTAAAGCACTTGTAACATCCACAAAGTCCAAAGCATGTAGATGATAAAAGTGTACCACGTGATCTTGCAGAAAAAGAGCCATAGCCATTAGGTCTCTGATAATCTCCGCATTTTTTGGAACTTCCAAACCATAAGCATCTTCGACACTTGTGACTGCTCCTCGAAAATGTGAGTTTGTACAGACACCGCAGATACGTCCTGCGAGAAGTCCTGCGTCTCTAGGATCGCGATCTTTGAGTATGATTTCTATGCCGCGAAAGAGCTGTCCGCTTGCCCAAGCGTCTTGAACTAATCCCTCTTCGTCAACCTCTACCTCTATGCGAAGGTGTCCTTCTATTCTCGTGATTGGGTCTATGACTATCTTTTTAGTGCTCATTATATCTGTCTCCTTTGTATTGAGCAAAGCCCAATAAAAATTCCTCTCACTAAAGCTTTAGCTTCGCTAAGAGTCTATTCATCCTCTTCGTACTTTCTCTCACTTGCAAACTTGTCAATAAAACCAGCCTCTACACACCCCATACAGCCATGTCCTGCTTGTACGGGCCAACTCGTACCTCCGTTAAACTTCATGGTCGGACAGTTAGCATTTGTAAAAGGACCTTTACATCCCATCTCAAACAGACAGTAACCCTTTTTCGCACCCTCGTCACCCCACTCTTTTACAAACTCTCCAAGTTCATAATGCCCACGTCTTTCACAGTTGTCATGGATTCTACCTTCATAAGCCCACAGTGGACGGTTGTAAGCATCAAGTGGAGGTAACTCTTCAAACATCAGGTACGAGAGTAATGTTCCCACAATATTTGCCGGATTTGTCGGACAGCCTGGAATGTTTATGACATCATCACGTTGAAGAGCTTGGGCAACACCGACTGCTCCAGTAGGGTTTGGAGCTGCTGCGACTATTCCACCGTCTAAAGCACACGAACCTACAGCTAAAATAAGTGCGGCATCTTTTGCTGTTTTTCGTAGTAGTTCCAATCCCGTCTCACCTTTTGGACCGATACGCAAGTACTTTCCATCCATTGCCATAGGTATCGCGCCTTCTACGATGAGGATATACTCGCCTTTTTGATTTGTGATGATATCTTCTAGTATCGTTTCACTCTGATCTCCACTCGCAGACATAAGGAGCTCATGATAATCAAGTGACACGTAGTCAAATATCAACTCCTCTATAGCTGGGTTTGCAGACTTTATAAAAGCTTCAGAGTTTCCACTACAATCTGCTAATTCCAGCCAGATTATAGGGATTTTGTTCAGTGTTTTTACTCCTTGCTCCACTACTTCTTCAAAGTTTGGATGGAGTTTCATGTTGGCAGTTACCATCGACACCCAAGAGTTTACCTTCTGTTTTTCAATGTCAAGTGATTCTAGCGCACTTTCAAGGTTCTCTGCATTAAGGTTGTTTCTCGGATTTAAGGTGTTGAACTTATCTATGCGTTTTTGAACCTTCGCTATCTCTTTTTCTCTTTGTATCTCAGCAGCACTTTTTCGTACCATATTTGGGTCAATCAAATCTTGTGAGTCTTTAATGACGTCTTGTACCATTATCTTACATCTTCCACACACACGACCCGCTTGACTAAACTCAGAGAGTTCTGAAAACGAAGCTATTCCAGTCTCTGTGACTATATCCACAAGGTCTTGTCTGTAAGTGTGTTCACAGCTACAGATGAGACGTCCTCTCTCACCAATAAGGCGGTTTTCATATAGATAGTTTATATCTACTTTTTCACCCCCGTTTATAAGCCCTTCTAAGTAACTGACATCGACATTGGAGTTTATGCCGATAAAGCGAGTCAGTTTGTCTTCATTTAAAAAGTACTCATCTATCCTGTCTTCTTTTTTTGAAGCAATGACGACTTTTTCGTAATCAGCTCCAAACTTTGGTGAACTTACCTCCACCAAATCAAACTCACCAACCTTAAGCATATCTATGCTCACACCAAGAGTAAACTCTTTTACTTCCACTCCTAAAAGATGTGAGATAGCACAATCCGCCTGAAGCGTACACTCTTTCACGTGACCGGCAATAAAACCAAGGGAATCGACCTCAGCACACTCTCCAACTGCATAGATATTTTCATCTTCGGTCTGCATATAAGTGTTTGTGAGTATTCCTTTTGAACATTTCAAAGAGTCCCTAAAAGTTTCTATGTTTGGTTTTATACCCGTACCAAAAATGAGAAAAGGATTTTGAATATGGAGTTTTTTTGTTGTAAGTTCAGTTATAGTCTCATTCTCAATTTTTTTATCAACTATCTCATCTTCATAAGAGACTCTGACTTTCCCACTTTTCGTATAAGACTCTTCGATGGTTTTGATAGCATCGATGGAGAGATCTTTTGAATAGAGATGTTTCCCTCGTATAAGAAGTGTTATCTTTTGTACGGCTGGCATTTCGTTGAGTGTTTCAAGGAGCTCGAGCCCGATAGGACCACTTCCAACTATCACAACTTCTCGCCCTATCACACCCTCTTGAATATTCTGAGAATCCCTTGCACTTCTAAACACTGCTGCATTTTTTATGTTTTGAATGTCAAAAAGAGTAGTTGGAGTTGAACCTGTTGCGATTATGAGTTTGTCATATCCATACATGGAGTCATCCGAGAGAACCCGTTTGTGTTCTCTGTCTATCTCTACTATCTTTTGATTAAGTTCAAGATTTACAGTCGGATCAAGCGGGATGCCTATACCCTGAGTATCTTCACTTCCATCCACTAAACGGCAGAGGTGAATTCTATCATATGGAGCATACTCTTCATCACTCAAAAGAGTCACCTCGAGAGTAGAGTCCTCTTTTTTTAGCTTGTTTGCCAAGTAAACGCCAGCTATTCCCGAACCAATTACTACCACTCGCATAAGATACTCCTCTCTTAACTTCTCACATTATAAAACTATTTTCTAAACCCTCTATTAAACTCTATGCAAAGCATGATAAACTTGTCCTAAGGATATACCACCATCATTGATTGGTGTTTGATTTTGTACATAGTACCTAACCCCGATTGATTTAAAGGCTTGCATCGTTTTTTGTAGTAAAGTTTTGTTTTGAAAAACACCTCCACTTAAGATGACAGGCAAATCGGTGTGTCTCTTACTTATCTCAAGCATCATACTTACTAAAGTGTTTAAAAACTTTGAAGCTATTATACTTGTGTCTTTCTCTTTTAGGAGTTCTACTAGCATCTCTTTTATGTCTATTATATCGTCTTTTATACTGTAAGAGTAGCTTTCATCGCAAGGTGCATCATGTGCATTTTTCTCTATAATCAGTCCACTCTCTCCCTCATACCCCAACTCCTCATAGTTTCCGCTCAAAGCATATATAGCGTCAAAAAGTCTCCCCATCGAAGAACTTTTTGGAGAGTTTAGGTTTTTACGGTGCATGAGACTGAATGTGTTCAGCTCTGATTTTGTAAAAGAGTTGATAAGCTCATTTTCCATCTGAAGCACTTCGTCATAAGAGTAGTATTCAAACAGAAGAGCCAAGACCACACGACGAGGTTCTCGAACCGCTTTTTCTCCTCCAAGAAGTGAAAACTCCTTCAAATGATACTCACGTGTATAACTCTCTGGTGTGACTCTTAATACTTCGCCTCCCCAAAGGGTAGTTTCACCCTCCTCATCTCCATAACCCGTACCATCAAAACAAAATGCCAAAGCCTCACCTTCAAACGTATGCTCTGCCATGCAAGCTAGGGCATGAGCATGATGGTGTTGCACCTCGATAAGTTCTATACGAGGATGACTCTGCACATACGCTTTTGCCCATTTTGTAGTTGCATACTCTGGATGTTTGTCACACACTATGACATCAGGTTCAAAATCATAAAATCTTTTAAATGTATCTAAAGTTCTTACAAAGTACTCAAAAGCCTCAAGTGAATTCAAATCCCCGATATGAGGAGAGATTATAATGTTATCCTCAAAAGCAAGAGCCAATGTGCTTTTTTGGTTTGCTCCAAGAGCGAGTATTTTTTTGGATGTCTTTTTTTTCGTATAAAAACTTTGAGGCGCATACCCACGTGAAAGTCGAAGCATTATCGTCTCATCCTCCACACTCATAACAACACTATCATCACATGCATTGAGTATCTCTCTGTCATTACTTAAAGCAGATTCTATTATATGTGGAAGTTTTTCAAAGAGTTCTGTCTCATCTCTGATAATTGGCTCATCGCTTAAGTTTGCACTCGTTGCGACAATGGGAAAGTTGAGTTGACTTAAGAGTAACTCATGGAGTGGAGTATACGGTAAAAAAACACCCAGTATGTCAATGTTTGGTGCAACTCCCTTAGCGATATGTGAACTCCTTTTTTGCGTTAGTAAAACGATAGGCCGCTCTTTTGAAAGTAGAAGCATTCTCTCGTTTTTAGATACAAAGCAAACTTTCTCAATCTCTTCGATATTTTTAAACATAACGGCAAGAGGTTTTGTAGGTCGTCTTTTTTTCTTACGTAACTCTTCTACCGCATCTTCATTTGTGGCATCACAGATTATATGAAAACCGCCTACCCCTTTTAAAGCACCAATCTTTCCATCTTTTATAGACTCGCTTAAAGAGTAAATCAATGTAGCACTCTCATCGAAATTTTCTTTTTCAGACTCAAAATAGCTAAGCTTGGGACCACACGTATGACAAGAGATTGGCTGTGCATGAAAACGACGACTTGTAGGGTCTTCATACTCTTCTCTACACTCCTCGCACATCTCAAACTTCGCCATCGAAGTGCCCTTTCTATCATACGGTAAAGTATCTATGATTGTATATCTTGGACCGCAATTTGTGCAGTTGATAAAAGGGTATTTATACCGTCTATTGTGAGGGTCTTGCATCTCTGCTTTGCAATCTTCACAGAGTGACATATCTGCGGAGACCATTGTGTATGTATCTGTATTATTTGACTGAATGATTGCAAAAGTATCGCTATTTTGGGTGGGAATTTCTAGAGTTTGTACGGTATCTATTCTCGAGAGTTCTGGGGCTGATGTAGTGAGAGAATTTACAAAGGCTTCAAGAGCACTCTTTACTCCCTCGACTTCAATGGTAAGGCCTCCACCATGGTTGAGAACAAAACCACAGAGAGAGTTTTTGAGAGCGAGCTGATATACAAAAGGGCGAAAACCAACACCTTGAACAATACCACTCACCTCTAACTTAAGGCGTTTTTTAAGGATAAACTCCGCTGACAAGTGCGTTCTCCTTCCCTATTGGGTAGTTCTCATCCATCTCTTACTTATATGTTAGTTAATCTCTTTGAGTTTCTTTTTAGAGAGTTGAAGTTTTTTGTTATCCATTACTGTGATTTTGTGATCAAGTATGTCTTGAGCAATTTTCTTCGCGTTTTTGAGTGAATGCATTTTATATGTTCCACACTGATAAACATTCAGTTCTGGAATATCTTTTTTCGATTTGACGTTTAAAACGTCCTTCATAGACTCTCTCCAAGCTTTTGCCACTTTTTTCTCATCTGGTTTTCCAAGAAGAGACATATAGAATCCTGTACGACAACCCATTGGCGAAAGATCGATTATCTCTACATTTTTAGAGTTTAAATGATTTCTCATAAATCCAGCGAAAAGATGTTCTAGCGTATGGATACCACGTCCATCCATCTTATCAACGTTTGGAACATAAAAACGTAAGTCAAAAACTGTGATGTCATCACCTGAAGGTGTTTTCATCCCTTTTGCACGGCGAACTGCCGGAGCTGGCATAATTGTATGGTCTACTGTAAATGAGTCGAGTAATGGCATTTGAGTATATCCTCTGTTAAGTTAATTATTTGAATTTTAGCATGATATAGTTTATCTCTTCTTAATTTTCAAACTTAGAGTCATTTAAGGCAGCAACTCTTCGCATGGATGCATCAAAAAGATAAAGTATCTCTCCTGTTATCTCTTTTAGTTCGTGATAATACCTTTTTGCTAGTTGATGTTCCCCATAACTCACCTTATGTTTTGAAAAAAATCTAGCGAAAAAACCCCCTCTTTTCTTTCGAAAAAAGATTTTGTCTATTTTTTCGTATTGAAGATGCCAATCCCTATGCAACTGATCTAATTTTTTATAAAACTGAACTCCCAAGATATGAGATATCTCCTCTTTATGACCATAAAAAATTTCTCTAAAATCGTTTTCTGCATCATCCATGGAAATTGGGTCATCTACACCCTCCCCATTAAAATAATCTTCAATCACATACATTTGTTCAATATGAAGGTCTCTCGCCTCTTCAAGCGCTTGCAATGTTTTTTCTTTGTTCATCTCTTTACCCTCTTGCTTAAATATTATTACATAAATTTAATAAAGAAAACTATATAATCTTGTTTAGTTATTGCTAGGATGGAAATTGAACTTAAAAACACAACTCGAAAAAGAGAATATTGACCTGCCAGAAAACTTTTTTTATAATGTCCAAAAATATAAAGAGCACCTTTTTAAATGGAATAAGATTCATAACCTCACAGGGGCAAAAGATGAGACAACACTCGATGAGTTTATCTATGATGCTGTCTTTCCTATAAGCTTTATACCTCACGTGAAGACACTTATGGACATAGGAACAGGGGCAGGTTTTCCAGGAATGATTCTCGCTTTTGCACTTCCAAACACTCACGTGACACTTGTAGAGCCACTCAGTAAACGTGCTAGTTTTTTACAATTTGTCAAGGCAGACTTAGGACTTGACAATGTAACTGTCGTCAAAAAAAGAGTTGAACAGATGGAGCCGAAGGTTTTTGAGATGATAACTTCTCGCGCCGTGACAGACACAAAAATGCTACTCAAACTCAGCGAAAATTTTCGTGATGAAAACTCAAAACTTCTCTTTTACAAGGGAGAAAAAGTTTTTGATGAAGTTGCCGATACTACCGAAACGATGATGCATAAAATCATAGAAACCGAGAATCGTCACTACTTACTTTTAGGAGAAAACATATGATGCAGTATGTCATAATAATAGGCTTGATTGCCTTTATATATTTCTTTTATATAAAGAAAAAACCAAACAAAGTCTCAAAAGAGAAAAAAGAGAAAAAGCAAGAGCACCAAGCGAATGATATGATAGAGTGTACAACTTGTAAAGTTTACAGTGAGTTAAACGACTCCATACTCAGCAATGGAAAATACTACTGCTCAAACGAGTGTGTAGAGAAAGGAAGATAATGTTACTTTTTGGACATAGATTTATCAAAAATGATAATTTTTACCATATATTAGACACCGATGCAATTGCTAATACTCCACCATCTTCAACTATCTATATCAAATTTGAAGAGAAAAATATTGATCTCATGGAGTATGCAAATGCTAATGCCCTTGAGTTTGCACTTGGTGTTGAAGATGTAAACGAACTTATCTATGGTTCGGCTTTAAATGCAAGCTATCTCATAGTACAAAAAGAGCTTGCAAAAACTGCTCAAAAAATAGCTGAAAACTACCTCTTTGACTCTAAGATTTTGGTGAGAATCGAAGATGAAGATGAGATACAAGAAATGGCAATTTTGGGGATAGATGGTGTACTTTTTTCAAATGCCATCATAAAGATAAACTCCTAACAAATGCGCTTTTTCCTCTTGAGTCTAGCCACTCTACTTCTTCTGAGTGGCTGCTCTAGCAAAAAGACTCCCCAACATATAGTCTCACTTGAGCCTTACACAAAAGTACAAAAACCTGAAACTCCAAGCTACACACTCCACAACAAAACACCTATTACCCTAGCACTTTTAGGAGAGTATGAGAAGTGGAGAGGTACTCCTTATTGTTATGGTGGAGATTCACGTGACGGAGTGGATTGCTCTGCTTTTGTACAGGCTGTTTATGCCGACGCCTTTGGTGTTAAAGTGCCAAGGACGACAAAAAACCAAGCAAAAAAAGGTTATAAAATTCCACTTCAAAACCGAGATGCGGGGGATATCATACTTTTTAAAACAGGATGGAGCAGTCGTCACTCTGGTATTTATCTTGAAAGAGGAAACTTTATGCACGCTTCAAAAAAAAATGGTGTCACCATCTCAAACCTCAACAATCCTTACTGGAAAAATGCCTACTGGCAAACACGAAGAGTTTTAGCACAATAATAGAGCTTAAAGTACTCTTTTGGCTCATCTAGACTATCTCACGTGGAATGTTCTCTTTTAAAGATGTAAGGACTTCATAGCTTATGGTACCCGCAGCTCCTGAGACATCTCTTGCATCACTAAAAATGCAAATAGTCTCTGCATCCGTCAAAAATGAGGAGTTATCCATAGAAATTCTACCAACTTGTTCAAGGCCTTCTTTTGTTGTGAAACGGTTTGAGCAGGCACGCAAAAACCCATCTCCATAACCAAAATCATAATTACTTACGAGAGACTTTTTATCTGCCCTAAAAGTTGCCCCATAACCAATACAGCAACCACTTTGAACAACTCGTGAAGAAATCTTTTTGGCATAAATACTGAGTACAGGTTTTAACTTCACTTCGCTAATCTCACGTGGAAGTTCCATACAACCATAAGCGGCGATGCCTACACGTGCTATGTCCTCATCAAAGTTTTCATCTCTAAAAAGCGCGGCGGAATTACAAGAGTGAAAACGTAAACCAGGTGGAGAACTCTTTTTTACCATGGCAAAGTTTTCTTTTTGCATCTCGTAAAAGTCATTTAACTCATCAGCGCAACCATGATGGGTAAAGATACCTTCAAGTATAAGTCCTTGGTTTTCGATAGCCATCAGGGCAGCTTCGAGCTCATCTGCCTCGATGCCGTTTCTGTTCATCCCCGTATTTACTTTAAGTTCCACATGTGTGTGCTTTGGAAACTTCTCTATAGACGTCATATCATTGATAGTGTATCTAACTTGCGGTGAAGGCTCTTTTGGAATGTCGGCAAGTACAAGTATATAGTCAAAAAAAGCACTCACTTTCTGTGCTTCCGCATTCGTCTGAACAACTGCTTTTGTGATACCGTACTCATGTGCGAGTTGCGCCATTTCCAAAAGTCCATGCCCATACGCATTGTCTTTTAAAACAAGTGCGATTTTAGCTTTAGATTTGGTTTGTTTTGCGATAATGTCAAGATTATAAAAAAAGTTGTTTTTATTTAAAGTTATATAAGCCATAAGGGAATTATACTATGAAGAGACTAATAGCCGAATTTGAAGAACAAAGTTTCACTCAAATTATTTTTCCACATCAAGATACTGACTGGGCACCGTATCTCAAAGAGGCCCAAGAGACTTTTGTAAACATCATAAACGCCATTAGAAAATATCAAAAATGTCTTGTTATATCGTATAATATTGAGGCTGTAAAAAGTCACTTTAGTACTTATGAAAATCTCTTTTTTGTGGAGTATATTTGTGATGACACGTGGGCGAGAGACTGTTCAGCACTTTGTATAGAAAATGCAGGAAAAATAGAACTACTAGACTTTACTTTTACCGCTTGGGGTGGAAAATTTGAAGCGGGTCGTGACAACCTCATGAGTCAAAATCTTTCCAGTCACTACTCTGTGCCAATGCAAAAATGTGACTTTATCCTAGAGGGTGGTGGCATTGAAAGTAATGGAGTTGACCTCATCCTCACAACATCTGAATGCGTTTTAAACTCAAACAGAAATGCCACTTACTCTTCACAAGAAGTAGATAAAAAGCTCAAAGCTTATTTTGGAGCCAAAGAGGTTTTGATATTAAACCATGGCTATTTAAGTGGAGACGATACGGACTCTCACATAGATACTCTCGCCCGTTTTGCAAGTCATGACACCATCATGTATGTAAAGTGCGAAGATGAAAATGACGAGCATTATGAAGAGTTACATTTAATGGAAAAGGAGCTTCAAGCGTATGCACAAATACACAGATTAAAGCTTATAGCCCTTCCAATGACTGATGCACTTTTTTATGAAGATGAACGTCTTCCCGCAACCTATGCAAACTTCCTGTTTGTCAATGGAGCTGTCATTGTCCCTACCTATGGAGTTAAACAAGATGAAAAAGCTCTGCAAATATTGAAAGATACATTTAAAGACTTAGATGTTGTTGGGATAGATTGTAGTGTTTTAGTACGTCAACATGGCTCACTGCACTGTGTTACCATGAACTTCGCTCGTGATGTTTCTCTCATTGTTTAAACTTGCTTCTTTTACATTTTCTTTCTCTAGAATCGCAAATCCGTTTATTAGTAAGTAGGTTGCAAGCCCAAAACCTAGTGCTATTAGTAGTGTTCTTTTTATTTTTTCTATTTTACTCATATCGAATTTTATCACAATATTTTTAACAGAATTAACACTTTTGTAACACTCTCTTACATATAATCACATACTATTAACTAAAGAAGGTATGTTTATGAAAAAAATTATTTCTCTCTCGCTACTTACAATCTCAGCTCTTTATGCGACTGAAATAGAACTAGCTCCAATAGGTGTTGAAGCTACAGTTATGACTGAAGTTGCCAAGAAAGCACAAACTTCAGCAGATGTTGCTCAAGCACTCACAGATGCAATCCCAAGTATAGATATGTCTCGTCGTAGTGGTATCGCAAATGATGTGCTCATCCGTGGACAAAAACGTGACAATATTTCTATAGAAGTAGATGGAACAAAAGTGTGTGGTGCATGTCCAAACAGAATGGACCCACCGGCATCACACATTGTTGCAAACCAGATTCAAACTATCGAAGTAATCGAAGGTCCTTATGATGTTGAAACTTTTGGAACACTCAGCGGTGGTATAAAAATCACAACGAAAAAGCCAACAGCTAAAGAACAAGGTGAAATCAATCTAGGTTTTGGTTCATTTGGCTACAAAAAATTTGGTGCGAGTGCGAGTGGTGGAACTGATAGAGTAAGAGTTTCTGCGACTGTTTCAACTGAATCTAGCGATCAGTATAAGGATGGGGATGGGAATACTTTAGCAGAGCAACTTGACAGCTACGCTGCAGAAAACCCTGCAGCACTTCCAAGAACATATCAAACAAAATATCGTGACATCGAAGCATATAGTAAAAAAAGTGCTATGGCAAAAGCATACATCAAAACTTTTGAAAACCAAGAGCTTCGTTTAAGCGTTACAGCAAATAGAAGTACAGGTATCCTCTATGCAAATACACCAATGGATGCGGCTTATGATGACTCAAACATCTATAGTGTTGAGTACAATATTGACAATGTCAACGACATCTATAAAAACATCAATCTTCAATACTACCACTCAGATGTGGATCATCCCATGGATACGAAGTTTAGAGTTGCAGGTGCTGCAAGCTACATGACTAACCAGCTCCAAACAAGTATGGACGGTCTTAAACTCAAAAATAGTTTTGATTTTGACTCTTATAAACTTTTAGTTGGTTTAGATGCAAGTCAAAGAATGTGGCAGGGTGAAAAATTTATGACAAACGCCTCTACTGGTATGGAAATGCCTCATATAGTTTCACTTACACATACAGAAACAACAAACCAAGCAATTTTTGCAAAACTTGATAAATCCTATGGTGCACTTGATTTAGAATTTGGTGCAAGATACGACTCTACAAATGTAAAACCAGATGGTGCTTACAAATCAAACGACTACTCAGCTTTGAGTGCAAACCTTATGTCGACTTACAACTTAGATAAAGAAAATAAAATTTTCTTAGGTGTTGGTCAAGCCTCACGTGTTCCCGATGCAAGAGAACTCTACATCGTCCCACAAGGAAATCAAGATCTAAAACAGGTTACAAACCAAGAAGTAGACTTAGGATATGAAGCAAATACTGCACTCTTTAAGTTTAAAGCAAAAGCTTTCTACTCAATGCTTCAAGATTATATCTACTACAATAAAAGTGCAGCAACATTTGAAAACTTAAATGCAATAGTCTATGGTGGTGAGCTGAGTGCTTCTGTGTATGCCACAGATGATATCTCAGTGGATATGGGTGCATCATACAAACGCGGAACAAGGGATACATTAACAGGCTTAACAGGTACAAATATGGCAGATATAGCTCCACTACGCGCTAATATCGCTGCAAACTATGAGTATATGCCAAATTCTACTGCGACTTTGGAAGTAGTAGCAAGTGATAAATGGAGTGAGTTTGACGAAGAGAATGGTGAACAAGAGCTGGCTGCTTGGAGCATCCTCAATGCAAAAGTAAAACATGCAGTAAATAAAAGCTTTGACTTTACACTTGGTGTAAATAATATCTTTGATGCCACGTATGCACAAAGTAATACATTTGCTGATTTAGTGCTTATCTCTGCTGGTGCAGGAACAGATGTTATGCTTCTTAACGAACCAGGTCGCTACATCTACACAAACTTAGACTTTAAGTTCTAAGCTCTTTTAGCACCTTGATGTGCTAAAATGTTTTTACTCTTTATTATATATTTAAGGTAAAAACTTATGCACAAACTCGCTCTCATTTTTTTTAGTACTGTAATGCTTTTTTTTATTGGTTGTGGGGGTGGAGACTCTTCTTCAACTACACAAACTACTCCAGTGATTGGGGTAGTTGAAGACGCTTACTTTACATCGACTCACTTTTCAGGTTCGAAAAATTGTGCAGATTGTCATAATGGTATAGTGGACGAAAATAGTGTAGATGTTTCACTTGAGAGTGACTGGGCAGCAACTATGATGGCAAACGCCACTAAGGATCCTCTCTGGAGAGCAAAAGTTGCTTCTGAACTCAAACGTAACCCACATCTTGAAGATGTCATCAATGACAAATGCACAAAGTGCCATGCGCCTATGGCAAATTATGAGATACACCATGTAAGTGAAAAACCTAAAGTTTTTGATGATGGTTTTCTAAACCCGACAAACCCTCACTATGATGAAGCCATGAATGCCGTAAGCTGTTCTTTGTGTCATCAAATAGATGCTACAAACCTAGGAACACTTGATGGCTTTTCAGGGCACTATACAATCAATCAAAACCGTGAAATCTATGGACAGTACACATCTCCACTCGTAGGACCGATGAGAAACTTTGTAAACTACACTCCAGTTTATAGTCAACATATAAGTGAATCAAAAATGTGTGCGGTATGTCACAACCTGAAAACTCCTTTTGTAGATGGAGATGGCACTGTTCTTACTACCACACCAGAAAGTGAGTTTCCAGAACAGATGCCCTATAGTGAATGGGAACATAGTGAGTATGCCACAACAAATCCAAAAAGCTGTCAAGAGTGTCATATGCAAAGTATGGATGGTGTAATTATTTCAAATCGTCCCAACAATGGTTCTTTAAGTACTAGAAATGACTTTCAACGCCATGATTTTGTAGGAGGAAACAAGCTAATGCTTGATATCCTCAATAAAAATAAAACTACTTTAGGTATTCCTGAAGATGTAAACTTTACGAGAACTCTGACAAAAACGGATGAACTCTTAGCAGATGCTGCAACTATCGCACTTACAAACAAAGGTGTAAGCAATAATATGCTGAGCATTGATGTAAATATCACGGTAAATACAGGGCATAAACTCCCAACAAGTTTTCCATCACGTCGTGTCTTTATCCACTTTGCACTCTATGATGCTGATGATACTATACTCTTTGAGTCAGGTAAGGTAAATAGTGAGGGAAGCATTATTGGTTCAAATGCAGACCTGGACAAAACTACATATGAACCACATTATGATGTGATAAGCTCAGAGGATCAAGTACAAATCTATGAAGCGATCATGCAAAACAGCGACAACAATATCACATACACACTACTTCGTGCTGCAAGTTATATAAAAGACAACCGTTTATTGCCAAAAGGATTTGACAAAGCTACTGCACCAAATGATATTGCTGTGATAGGAAATGCCAAGACAAGTGACACAAACTTTGTAGGTGGTAGCGATACAATAACATACGATATAAATACAAGTGACTTCACAACAAGCCCTACTCGAGTAGAAGTAGAGTTACTCGACCAAACACTCAGCTACCCATTTGCGCAAGATCTTTTTGAAGATGTAAGCGAATCAAAAAGCTTTAAAAGTATGTTTGAAGCATCACAAATGAAAAGTGCACTTCTGCAAAGAAAAAACCTTAATCTTTAGCCCGCTAAACTCTCCCTCTTCTGGGTTTAGTTAATGACTCAAAAAATTAACTTATTTTTTATATCAAACAAGCTACAATCGCTCTTATGATAAAAAGATACCCAACCAAAAAAATATATGTCGGAAATGTAGCAGTCGGTGGTGATGCACCTATCTCAACGCAATCTATGACATACTCAAACACCCATGATGTTGCAGCAACTGTCGCACAGATCAATCGTCTGCATTTTGCAGGTGCTGACATCGTTAGAGTTGCAGTTCCAGATATGGAAGATGCGCTTGCACTCAAGTCCATTAAAGAGCAGATATCTTTACCTCTTGTAGCAGACATCCACTTCAACTATAAACTCGCACTTATTGCCGCTGAGTCTGTAGACTGTATACGTTTCAATCCTGGAAACATCGGTGAGAAATCTCGTATCAAAGAGATAGTAAAAGCGTGTCAGGAAAGAAATATCCCTGTGCGTATCGGTGTAAATGCAGGAAGCTTGGAAAAAGAGTTTGAGAACAAGTATGGACAGACTGCTGAGGGTATGGTTGCCTCAGCTGAGTACAATATCAAATACTTAGAGGATTTAGGATTTACCGATATAAAAATCTCTCTAAAAGCCTCAGATGTTCAAAGAACAGTAGACGCATATAGAATGTTACGTCCAAAAAACCACTATCCATTTCACCTTGGTGTTACCGAAGCAGGAACTCTCTTTCATGCAACAGTAAAAAGCTCCATAGGTCTTGGGGCACTTCTTCTTGATGGTATCGGTGACACGATGAGAGTCTCAATAACAGGAGAGCTAGAAGAAGAGATAAATGTCGCACGTGCTATTTTAAAAGATAGCGGTGCTATGCCTGATGGTCTTAACATCATCTCTTGTCCTACATGTGGACGTATAGAAGCTGACTTAGTAACAGCAGTAGCAGAGATAGAAAAACGTACATCACACATCAAAACACCGCTCAATGTATCTGTAATGGGTTGTGTTGTAAATGCTATCGGTGAAGCAGCACATGCAGATGTTGCCATAGCGTATGGAAAAGGCAAAGGTCTTGTGATGGTAAAAGGCGATGTCGTTGCTAACCTTGATGAGAAAGAGCTTGTAGATAGATTCATTAGTGAAGTAGAAACTATGGCGGCTAACTCATAATGCAGGACAACCTCTACAACCTCGCGTTTGAACGCTCAATTCTCAGCTCTATAGTCTTTGAACCGAGTCAATTTGATGAGCTCAGTTCTCAGCTTAGACAAGATGACTTTTACCTTCCTGCACATCAAGATATCTTTAAATCAATGCTTGTGTTACTTCAAAAAGACCAGCCCATAGATGAGGAGTTCATTAAAAAAGAACTTATTAAAATCAAAAAATTTGATGAGCAAGTACTTCTTGAAATCCTCTCGGCAAATCCTATCTCAAATACAAAAGCATATGTAGACGAGATAAAAGATAAATCTTTAAAACGACACCTTTTAACCCTTACAACTGAGATAAAAAGAGTAACGGTTGAAGAGGAACTCCCATCTGCGGAAGTTGTAGACATTGTAGAGAAAAAACTATATGACATCACGCAGGATAATCAAAGTAGTGACTTTAAAGACGCTCCCAAGATGACCTTTGACACCATGGAGTACATCAAAGAGATGAAAGCCCGTGGGAATTCCGTACTCGTTGGAGTGGATACTGGTTTTCATGAACTCAATAAAATGACTACCGGTTTTGGAAAAGGAGATCTAGTCATTATCGCGGCTCGTCCAGCAATGGGTAAAACTTCTTTCGTACTTAACACCGTAAACTCCCTCATTCAAAATGGGAAAGGTGTGGCGTTTTTCTCTTTAGAGATGCCAGCCGAACAGTTGATGCTACGTTTACTCTCCATACAGACTTCCATTCCTCTACAAAAACTGCGCGTTGGTGATATGGATGATAATCAATGGAGTAGTTTAAATGGTGCTATTGACCGTATGAACTCTGCGAAACTTTTTGTAGATGATCAAGGTAGCATAAATATCAATCAACTTAGAAGTAAACTCAGAAAACTCAAAAACCAACATCCAGAAATAGAGATAGCCGTCATCGATTATCTTCAAATCATGCAAGGTGTTGGAACACAAGATAGACACCTCCAAGTTTCTGAAATTTCACGTGGGCTTAAAATGCTCGCACGTGAGTTGGAGATGCCAGTCGTTGCTCTCTCCCAGCTTAACCGTGGACTTGAAAGCAGAAACGATAAGCGTCCAATGCTTAGTGATATTCGTGAATCTGGTTCTATCGAGCAAGATGCCGATATTATTCTCTTTGTGTATCGTGATGACGTCTATCTTTACAAAGAAGAAAAAGAGCGTGAAAAAGCAGCAAAAGCGGAAGGAAAAGAGTTTGTCTCCGAGTATGTAGAAAAAGAGGAAGAGGATGCTGAGATCATCATCGGAAAACAGCGTAATGGTCCTACTGGTCATGTGAAGCTCGTTTTCCAGAAAAAACTGACACGCTTTGTCGATGCTCCAACCTACGCAACAGGTGTAGAGACAGTATATGAGAACATAGATACTAGCTCTGCAGATATGGACGTACCTCAAGTGGATATGCCAACTCTTTAGAGAGTTTTTCATGATAGAGAGGGTCTCACTTTTTAACTCCAAAAAAGAGACCCTCTACTTTTTTCTTCTCTCACTTGTTCTTTTTTTCATATCAATCTCCTTTGAGTTTTACTCTTACAAAAAATTTACTGCTTTTAACTCGCAACTCGTAAATGTAACAGTACTCAAACAGTATAAAAAAACAAAGCTCAAAGAAAATGGCAAGAGCAAGACCTACACAGTGCTGAAGCTCAAAAGTGATACGGGACTTATCTTCTACACCATAGCCTCAAAAAACTTACCAAGTGTTAAAGAGAGGATGCTTGAGCTAGAGATTTGGGCAGGAGATATAAGCTTCTATGAGTACTTACGTACCTTCTTTTCTTTTAGTAAAATCATAGAAGTTCAAAAAGATGATTCTCTTAAGGCAAGAATCTCCTCACATGTTCAAACACAACACACTGAAGCAAACCTTGCAAGTATCTATGAAGCACTCTTTTTAGCAAAGCCTCTTGGGTGGGAACTACAAAAAAGATTTTCTTCTCTTGGTGTCTCTCACCTTATCGCCATTAGCGGCTTTCATTTAGGCGTACTTTCAGCCATACTCTTTTTTCTCATCAAAGTACCATACAAGTTTCTTCAAAACAGATACTTCCCTTACAGGAGCTACAGAGTCGACTCTTTTTTCATAATAGCCTCTGTTTTATTGTTATATCTACTCTTTTTAGAGAGCCCGCCATCTCTTTTGCGCGCCTTTATGATGCTACTTGTAGGATTTATACTCTATGATAGAGGCGTTAAAATCATCTCTATGCAGACGCTTTTAGTAAGTGTGATTTTACTTCTAGCACTACTTCCTAAACTCTTTTTTAGTCTTGGCTTCTGGCTCAGTGTAGGTGGGGTTTTTTATATATTTCTCTTTCTTATTCACTTTAAAAAGCTTCCAAAATGGTGGCAGTTTTTTCTTTTACCTATTTGGATTTATCTGATGATGCTTCCTTACTCACTTGGTATTTTTGCAAACTTTAGTCTCTATCATCCGCTCTCCATACTCTGGACATCACTCTTTGTAATCTTTTATCCGCTCTCGCTTCTTTTTCATATATTAGGCTTTGGTGATATGCTTGATTTTGCTTTGCGTTTTCTTCTTGAGTTAGATGTACAAGAAAGGACTGTAGAGCTCGATCCAGTGTGGCTTGGGGTAGAAATACTTCTCTCTATTTTAAGTATTTATAGAAGATACTTCCTCTTTATCTTGCTCTTTTTTTGTACTGCCATTTTTATATACTCTATCTATGATATAACATAATTTCAGACCATAGATAAATATAATCCATGAGACATATATCCACAAAAACAAAAACATGATGATAGCGAAAGAACCATACATAGTAGAGTAAGACTTGTTCATAAAGACATAGTAGATAAAAGCATTCTTGCTCACGCTAAAAACGATGGAAACAATAAGCGAACTTATCGCCGACGCCTTAGGATTTATCTTTGTATTCGCTCCTATCTGAAATATAAGAAAGAAAAGTCCCCAGATAATGATATAAGGTATAACTGGAAGGATATTCAAGCCATCTGTTACGGTGTTAGAAGCCATCAGTGTCGCAATGTGACCTGTAATGTAAAAAGATATACCAAGTGCTATGGGAGTAAGCGTAAGCATTGTCCAGTATGTCGTTATCGACTCCCAAAGGGTTCTGGATTCTGCATGAAAAATCTTATTTGCAATATACTCGAAATTTTTAAAAAAAAGTAAAGAGGAGACTAAAATCATTGCAAGTCCGATCACTCCCATCTTCGCAGAGTTTGCTAAAAAACCATCAATATGCCCCATTATTGCCTCAGAATTCACAGGCATGAGATTGGAAAATATAAATTCTTTGATACTCTCATAATTATCTGCAAAACTTGGAAGTGATGTTAAAAGTGTGAGCATAATAAGAAGCAGTGGGATGATAGTAAAAATAGTATAAAAACTAAGGCTTGCCGCAAAAAGCGTAAGCTCTTTGTCGACAAAGGTGCTAATCCAAAACTTTACCTCTTTGATAATTCTGGACTTTGTAGTTCTCATTTTTCTAATTTAGCCCCATTTTCGCAGGGTTCAATATATTGTTTGGATCAAATGCCATCTTGATGGATTTGAAAAGGTCCATCTCTTCGTCCGTAAACGCCATAGACATATACGGTGCTTTTGCAAGACCAATACCATGTTCACCTGAGAGTGTTCCGCCTAAATCTACAGTCGCTTGAAAAACCTCTTCGATAGCCTGATAAGCTATTTTAACCTGTTCAGGATCGCTTCCGTCTACCATAACATTTGTATGGACATTTCCATCACCAGTATGTCCAAAGCATGGAATTTTCACATCATACTTTTGGGCAATAGCATAAAACTTCTCTAAAAGCTCTGGAAGTACTGCACGTGGAACCGTTACATCTTCGTTGAGTTTTTTACTTCCATATACAGTAATCGACTGAGATGCATTACGACGTGCAAACCAGATATCTGCGGCCTCTTTTTTGTCTTTTGCGATTTTAAACTCACTGCACCCATTCTCGTTAAATACTCTCTTGATTTCTGAGAGTTGGTAGTCTAGGTCATCTTCTAGGTTTCCATCCACATCCGTCACTAGAAGTGCTCCTGCGTCAACTGGGAGTCCTTTGTTAAAAGTTTGCTCAACCGCACGAATCGTTAAATTGTCCAAAAACTCCATAGCGACTGGAGTAATACCGCTCGCCATAGTTTTGTAAACTGCTTCCATAGCATCGTTTACAGTCGGGAAAATTCCCATTGCTGTTTTTGTCATCTTTGGTTTAGGAATAAGCTTCAATGTTATTTCACTTAAAACTGCAAGCGTTCCTTCACTCGCGATAAGAATACCACTAATATTATATCCTGCCACATCTTTAATGGTACGTTTTCCAGCTTTGATAATATCACCATTTGGAAGTACCGCACGTGTCGCCATTACATAGTCTTTTGTGATTCCATATTTTGCCGCACGCATACCACCGGCATTTTCACTTACATTTCCACCGATTGTTGAATAGTCCTGAGAAGCCGGATCTGGTGGATAAAAAAGTCCCACCTCTTCTACGGCACGCTGCAAGTCCATATTAATAACGCCAGGCTGTACGATTGCAACCATATTTTTCATATCAATCTCAAGGATTTTATTCATGTGTTTCTCTAATGCAAGAACAATACCCCCAGAACTAGGAAGTGCTCCACCCGTAAATCCAGAACCTGCACCACGAGGAACGATAACTATTTTATGTTCATTACAGTACTTTAAAATTGCACTAATATCGTTCTCATTTCTAGGGAAAAGGACTGCATCCGGTTCAAAGTGCTCACGTGTCGCATCATATGAATACGCGATTAGATGCGCCTTATCGCTATATATGTTCTCTTTTCCAACTATTTTATTAAAATATTCTATGTGTTTTGAATCAATCATTCCATCTCCTCTAATTCAAATTCTTCTAAAAGATAGTGATACTTTGCATCACCACTCTTGATAACATTATAAAATGCTCTATTATTCTTATTGTACTCAACTAAAAGTTCATAGTAGTGAGGTTCATACTCTTCAAGCTCATCACTTCCCTCACCAAACCAGTTTGCTTCTATCTGCTCAACTCTCGAGTAGAATGGAAGTTTTACACTGTCTTGAGTTAAAGGAGCTTCAGAGATGTTCAAAATCTTAAAACTTTGCATATCTACTGTGTATACTTTCTTCTCTAAATAAACAAAAAGTAGTCCGGTACTTGATGCGATTCCCATCGCTTCAAAATCCTCTTTAAGTGGTGTGGGGTGACCTCTAAAAGAGAGTACTGTAGCAAATAAATCAGGATGTATCCACTGTACTCTTACACTTTTTGTTACCTGATGATAAATCTCTTCACTAGGAGCTACCAAAAGAGCACGAGAGTAACCAAACGCTAACTCAACCATATCTCCAACCTGAAGCTCCCATTTTCCACTTGGTAGAGCATTGTTTCTAAGAGTATTAAACTCCATCATCTTCAATGTTGCAAGCTCTTTTTCTGCATCAAAATCAACAACGACGACATTTTTAAGTATGCTGGTGTGATTCTCAGCAATCTTGTGAATTGCAAAACCACTTACTCCTAAATCAATCTTTTCTATGCTGACTGTAAGTGTTTCATTCTCTTTATCTACTGAAAGTATTGGCGTTTTCATGGTGCCGCCAAAAAGCTCCAACATAAAAAGTGTAAGTAAAAGTATCTGTTTCATAGCGCTTCTTTATATATTAGTCTGTGTGCGATTATAGCAAATAAACCTCAGTCTAAGCCAAAATTTGATAATCTCTGACAATTTTTATTATGGGCTAACATTTATGATACGATTTTTCTTACTTTTACTTTTAACAACAACAATTTATGCGAGTGAAGTAGAGAGGCATCGCTGGGGAAATGGTGTCACATACCTTGTTTTTTTAGAAAAAAACAAACTCCCGATAAAAGAGCTCTACTACAACCTCGACACCGACAACCAACGTTTAACCGAAGAGATGAGGGCAGGTGTAAACTACCAAATTCTAAAGTCAGCGAACAATGAGATTGAGCAGGTTTTACTTCCTCTCAATGATGAGCTCCAGATTCATCTCTATAAAGAAAATGACACATACGCGTTTGAAGCAATCCCTATCATAAGTGAGACAAAGACTGAAGCTTTTGCAACGACTATAGTGAGTTCTCCAAACTACACAATAATGAAACGTACCCACAGTAAAAAACTCGCCCAGATATTTACTGCAAACTTTAGAAACTCTCTCAATTTCAAAAATGACATCCGAGCAGGTGATAAACTAGTAATGATTTATGACCAAAAATATCGTCTAGGCCAGGTCTTCTCTATGCCCATACTCAAAGCTGCAATGATAGAGATGCGACACAAATACCACTATATATACCTCAACGATGATGAAAGATACTATGATGAAAAAGGGCATGAGGTAGAAGGTTTTTTACTTGCTCGTCCAGTTCGTGGGGCTCGCATCTCTTCGTACTTTACAAAACGTAGGTTTCATCCTGTACTAAAAAAATGGAAAGCTCATCTAGGTGTTGATTATGCCGCACGCCGTGGAACACCAATAGTCGCGGCAGGAAGCGGAACGGTTATCCATGCCGCAAGACTTGGAAGCTATGGAAACCTTGTAAAAATCCGTCATGCAGATGGATATGAGACACGATACGCACATATGAAATCTTTTCGCCGTGGTATCAGAAAGTGGAAACGCGTAAAAAAAGGCCAGACCATTGGCTATGTAGGTTCTACGGGTCGCTCAACCGGTCCACATTTACACTTCGAACTCCGTAAGCATGGACATGCAGTCAATCCGCTTAGAGTCGTACAAGTAACTACAAAAAAACTTAAAGGCAAAGAGTATGATGCCTTTGTTAAACTCAAAAAGAATTATGATCAAAGTATAGATCTGCACATTAAAAACAAGACTCAATTTGTAAGACTTCCCCACTTTGAGAATAAATGCTATATCCACAGAGCAGAACTCGACACCCAAGAGCCTACAATAAATGGCTAAAGATACAATAGACTCTGTACAAGAGTTAAGAGATCCACTTTTTGTAAAACCCATAAAGATAAACTATACGCAAAAAAACTGCAAAAAGAGTTGGGAGGCTGTTCTTTCTCACAACAGTGTCAGTACACTACTTTGGCATCGAGAACAAGATACATTTGTTCTCGTAAAACAACTACGACCAGCTATTTTAAATGCTGATGGAAATGATGGGTACACTTATGAGTTATGCGCTGGAATCATCGATAAACATGCAAGTGATGAGCAGATAGCTAAAGAGGAGATTCTTGAAGAGTGCGGCTATGACGTACCTGTTGAAAACCTTGAGAGAGTGAGTAAGTTTTACCCTGCTGTAGGTATCACAGGAGCGTATCAAAAACTCTACTATGCAGAACTTGATGAGAGTATGAAAGTAAATGAAGGCGGTGGCCTTCATGAAGAAGAGATAGAAGTGATTTACCTTCCTGTGAAAGAAGCAAAACAGTTTCTATTTGATGAAAACGCGAAAAAGGCTCCTGGGCTTATGTTCGCATTTTACTGGTTTTTTGAAAATAAGAGATAAATTACGCTTTTTGTAGTATCTCTATAATCACCTCTTTTGAGTATAACTCGCTCATTCCCCAAAGTTTAGATGTCTCATAGGCATTTTCTGCCAAAGCTTCTATACCTTCTCTTGGAATTTTTGCATCTTCAAGACTTACTGGTGATCCTATTTTTGCAAACCAGCTCTCAAGTTTCTCTATACCAACATTTGCATCTTCACTATCAAAAATCTCTTTTGAGAACCTCTGAAACTGAGTAAGATTTTGCTCTTTATACCATTTCATCCATGCAGGAATAACAACTGATAAACCTGCTCCATGCGCTACATTATACAAGGCGGAGAGTGAGTGCTCTATCATGTGGTTTGGAAAGCTTCCACCTGCAGTTCCAGCCGGTGTTAAGCCATTGAGTGCTTGAATTGCCACCCATGCGAACTCAGCCCTAGCCTTGTAATCATTTGGATTTTTAAGAAGAACTTCTGTAGTTTCCATAACAGTTTTAACAATAGACTCTACAACTCTTGAATTAAAGTGAGGGTGCTGAGTAGCTGTAAAATAAACTTCAATAGAGTGTGCAATTATATCTACTGCAGAATATGCTAAGTACTCATCACTCACCGTTTTCATGAGCTCCGGATTTATCACAGAGAGACGAGGATTTACTAAAACAGAAGAGATAGAGTACTTCTGATTTGTATCATCATTCATCACTACAGAATTGCCATTCATTTCACTTGCCGTAGCTGAGAGTGTCATAACCGTAAAGAGAGGCAAGGCTTGAGTTATCTCCGCTTTGTGTATGAAAAAGTCCCACACATCACCATCATATTTTGCTCCTGCAGCAATTGCTTTTACACTATCTGCCACAGAACCTCCACCAACGCCTAAGATGGCTTCTACGCCATTGTCTTTTGCTAACTTTATACCTTCATAAACTTTGCTTAACAGTGGATTACTCACTACATCAGATAACTCTATAAACTCTACTGCACTCTCTTTAAGAGATGTGACTATATCATCATAAAGAGTTCCACGTTTAATACTTCCAGTTCCATAAACTAGCAGTACTTTTTTAATATCTGACTGCTTGATGTACTCGCCAATCTTTTTCTCTTTTCCTTTTCCAAACTCTATTTTAGTGGGGTTATAGTATGTAAAATCATTCATTTTTCACCTTTAATAATCGTAAAATTTTAGCCGAACTCTATGGGATCCATATCTATTTCTGCCATTGACACTTTACAAGCTTTTACAGCTTTAATCAAGTCCGTACTCTTATCTGAACGTAGTAGTATCTCAAACCTATACTTGTTTGCTACTCTCTCAACCGCACATTTCCCTGAGCCAACTATCTCAACAAGTCCAAATGCCACTAAATTATCATGCATTTTTCGCATAGCCTCTTGTGCTTTAGCTCCATTTTTATCTGAAAAAAGAATACGGCAGAGGCGTTTGTATGGTGGATAAAGTCCTTCTCTAAACTCTTTTTCTTGTTCTAAAAACTCTTCATACTTCTCTATATATGCACCAAAAAAGCCTTCATTAAAACTCTGTACTAACACTTTGGCATCTTGCGCCCTTCCACTGCGTCCTGAGACCTGTATCAGTGAGGAGAGTGCTTTTTCTCTGGCTCTAAAGTCACTCATGTTCAGCATATTATCCATACCAAGTACTACTGCAAGTGTCACACCGTGGTAGTCATGTCCCTTGCTTAGCATCTGTGTCCCAACTAAGATGTCGCTCTCTTTATCATTAAAACGTTTGAGGGCTTTTTTGAGCTTACTTGCTGTTGTGATAACATCTCTATCAAACTGCTCAACTACAGCATTTGGAAAAGCTTCAGCTATGTTTTTAACTGCTTCAGCCGTTCCCAAACGCGAACTAGTGAGGTTTGGGCTTTGACACTCAGAACATACTTGAGGAATTGCCTGCGTGTAATTACAGTAGTGACACTTCATAGCACGGGATTTTTGATGTACACTCATCCCTACACTACAAAAAACACACTCATACGTATGCCCACAATCACCACAGATAAGGTACTTAAAGTTTGCCCGCGTTGGCAGAAAAACTATCGACTGCTCTTTTGATGCCAAAGTATTCTCTAGATTTTGTAAGATGAGCGGAGAGAGTGTTTCTATAGACTTTTCGTAAATGAACTCTTTTTTTGAAGTAAAATGGCCACCCTTCAGGCGTATGTGAGGAAATTTCACATACGAAGTAAGCGATGGCGTTGCACTTCCAAGTACTACATTTACATCGTAAAGTCTTCCCATGTATATAGCTAAATCACGAGCATTATATCGTGGACGAGAAGATGATTTGTAGCTATCATCATGCTCTTCGTCTACTACAATAAGACCTAAATCTTTTATAGGTAAAAAGAGAGCCGATCGAGGTCCTGCGATGATTTTTGCCTCACCGCTATATATCTTTTGCACTGCTATACTTTTTTGTTTTGGTGTGAGTTTTGAGTGCCACATAACTACTGAATCACCAAAATGTTCATCTAAACGCAAGTTCATTTGAGGAGTAAGTGAAATCTCTGGCATCAAAAATATACTGCGTTTCCCTTGAGCTATCATCTCTTCAAAGTATTTCATGTATATCTCAGTCTTCCCACTACCCGTGTCACCAAAGAGTAAAGAAGTTTTTTTATCTTTTAAAAACTCTAAGGCTTTTTCTTGTTTTTTAGAAAGGATAATCTTACTCGTTATATCATCTTGAGAGTTTTCCTCTTCCTTTTTAATCAAAGAATCAGAAAAAGCCATCATCAAAGAAAAAGATTCTCCGAGAGAGCAAAGGTAATAACTTGAGATAAATTTAGCGAGCAGTATCTGTTTTTCACTATAAAAAAAGTTTGTAATATCTAAAATTTCATTTGTTTCAAATAAAGGTCTTTCACTAACGCCCAAGACAATAGCATCTTTTACTCTATTGTTAAAACTTACACTCACTTTTGTGCCAATATTTATATTTTCTTTGGATTGGTATGAATACTCACCAAGTGGTGAGCCTATAATAGAAAGAGTATAATACTTCAAGTCTTAATCAATCAGTTTCTTACAAACGTCCCCATATGTTCCATTATCTCTATCACATGTAAAAGTACCAGTAGCTGAGTTGTATATAAAAAGAACATCTGTTGTATTGACTTTAAAATTAAACTGTTGACATGTAGCTCCACTTGCCGACCATTTACCAGCAGTTGATCCAGCGACTATACCATATGTTAATAGTTTTCTTGTTCCATCGCCCAAAAAGAGTGTAGTATCTGTACTTGAAGAACAGAGTTTAGGAATATAATTTGATGTTCCCAAAATCAAACGACTCTGACGTTCAGTCATGATAGATGAACGAATAGCAGAGACGTCAGTCCTTCCCTTTGCAATATCAGCTGCATTTTTTGTAGAACTTAGCCTTGGAATAGCAATCGCCGATAAAATACCTAGAATAACTATTACAAATACAAGTTCAATCATTGTAAATGCATTATTAAATTTTTTCATAAAATTCCCCCATCTACTAAAAATACTATTTAGTTTGTTGTTATGATAACATTAATTACACTATTTAAATTTTAAGATTTTGATTAAAAGAAGTTTTCCCAAGCATATGCTTGGGAAATTTTTGGAAGATGAGAGTGACTAGTTGTTTTGAACACTAGAGTTGTTTTCAGTACTTGAAAAACTAAATATTGGTGAACCAACACTAGAACCATCAGTACAGTAAATTTTTTCTGCAACTGGTAAAGCAGCAGTAGATACATCACCAACTTCAGCGCCATCATAAGTTGATACATTACCATCATCAGTACCACAAGTAGATAAATCAATAGTGATACCATTAGGTAAATCAACATACTCTGTTATCTCTAAAGCTTTAACTGAACCACCATTTGCAGCTGTCTCAGACCACATAGCAGGACCAACAGTTCTATTCATTGTAGCCATAAAACTCTCAACAGTTGCAATCTTTGAGTTCGTAGCAACACCAAGCATCTTTGGAAGTGCAACAGCACTCAAAATACCTAAAATAACGATAACGAAAATTAATTCGATCATTGTAAAACCAGCTCTTTTCATAAGAACTCCTTGAATTGTAAAAAATTTGGATTACACTAGTAACCTTAGCGATGATTATGGTCCTACTAATATTAATACTTGCTTAAAAGATTAAATTCTTTTCAATATTTTGTATTTTGTGATAATAAAATATAAATTATATAAAATAATATAAAATAATATATTTTTATACAAATTTGGTACTATACTTGCTTGTTAGAACTAACAATATATAAAAGGAGCCTTTATGAGCATAGATGTTTCACGAGCAGCAGAGATAACAAGTCGTGCACTTGACTACCGCGCGGCACGTCAAGATATGATAGCTTCAAACATTGCAAATGCAGATACTCCTTTTTATAAACCAAGAGACATAAGCTTCGAGGATGCCCTTAGAGCAAAAAAAGCGGCAATATTTCATGATGATTCTAAAGAGCTGAAAATGGCGAGTACAAATGAGAAGCACCTCACGCCTAAAAGTGAATCAAGTTCATTCAAGCCAACTACATACTTCAGAGATGGTCATATGGCTCGTAATGATGGCAATAGTGTAGACATAGATGTAGAAACAACAGAGATGAGTAAAAACTCTATCATGTTTAATGCTCTTGTTAGTGCTAAGAAGAAAGACGGTGCAATATTTCGAAGTGTTATAGAAGCTTCACAAAAAGTAAACTAAGGAATTTTAAATGAGTAATTTTTTAAATAGTTTTGACATCTCAGGGTATGGTCTCTCAGCGCAAAGAGTACGTGTCAACACAATTTCAAGTAATATCGCAAATGCACAAACTACTCGAACTGAAGAGGGTGGTCCTTACCGCCGTAAAGAGGTTGTTTTTAAAGCTATAGACTTTAATGAACAATTTAACAAGGCACTAGATGGAATGACTGAGAGTGCAAAATACGAAGATCCATTAAACAGTGGTGAATTTGGAAAAAAAGTAAATCCTGCTATAATGAGTGTAATAGTTGACAAAATTTCTCGTGATGATTCAAAACCTCAGATGAAATTTGAACCAAATCATCCCGATGCAGATGCAAATGGATATGTTGCGTATCCAAATATTAATCCTGTCATCGAAATGGCCGATTTAGTAGAAGCAACACGAAGCTATCAAGCAAATGTTGCTGCGTTTCAAAGTGCAAAAGATATGGCGAATAGTTCTATTTCGCTTTTACAGTAAGGAGATTTAAGTTATGAGTGACATTGGTGGTGTAGCTGGCATATCAGCCTCAGACTTACTAAAAGAAAAAGCAAAACTCAAAACTGGTGGTGGGGAAGCATTTGCTGAGCAGTTAAAATCTGCTCTTAATGAAGTAAACGAACTGCAAGAGAATAAAGAAGTTGCTATGGCAGACATGGCGACCGGACAAGTAAAAGACCTGCATCAAGCAGCACTTGCTATCGGTAAAGCTGAAACAAACATGAAACTTATGCTTGAGATAAGAAACAAAGCTCTCAGTGCTTACAAAGAGATAGGCAGAACACAATTATAATAGTCTGTAAAAGAGGGATACTTTTTTTACTTGACTAAATCCATCATTTATTAATATTTTGCTTTTATGTAACTAAAAAAATCAGGACACTCTCACACAATCATATGATAAATCGTAATAAAAGCAAAAAAATCTTTCTTCTTTATGTTCTTATCGCAATAGGATTTTTGATATTTTTGAGTGCTATGCTCGTTACTGTTCTCAAGCAACGAGACATTCCTTCACTCTACACACAAGAGAGTTCACGTGCACAACGTGGGAATATCATAAGTGCGGATAACTTTCATGTCGCCTCTACAAAGAAACTTTATAAAGCTGTTGTAAACACGAGATATATTGATCCTCAAAAAAGAGAACTTTTCATCGAGCTCTTTAGTATCTACTCAGGCATAGATGTAAAGGAGATACGAAAAAGACTAGACAAACGCAGAGGTGTAGTCGTTCTAAGTTACAACATTCCTCAAATTCAAGCACACTACTTACAAAAGTTAGCAAGTGAACTTCGTCGATTTAAAGTGTTTATGGAGTTAAAAAACAGTGTAACTGGTCTACGCTCCGTACATGGACTCAGTATAATCGAGAGTGGAGAGAGCCGTGAGTATCCTTATGGAGATCTCCTCACACCTATAATCGGTTATCCACATAAACTTGAAGATGATGGATACACTTTTATAAAAGGAGTCAAAGGCTTAGAAAAACGTTTTGATAATGAACTTTCAGCACGCCAAAATGGTTCTAGTCGTGGAATGCGTGATGTGAATGCCTATATCATCTTAAACAAAAAAAGCTTTACCAAGCCAAAAATAAATGGTCTCGACATAAAGATAACCATACCTGTTGCCCTTCAAATCAAGATGGAAAGGATGCTTGACGAGATGAAGGTGGAGCTAAAAGCTAAGCAAGTGATGCTGGCTATAATGGACTCAAGAAATGGAGAAGTTATCACTATGGCAAGCTCTAATAGATTTCTTCCAAAAAACATAAAACGTAGTGACTATCCCTCTCTTAGAAGTGGAATGATAGAGTATAGTTTTGAACCAGGTAGTGTTATTAAACCGATTACCTTTGCACTTTTACTTGAGAAGAAGCTTGTGAACCCTTATGACTTAGTAAATGGACATAATGGAAGATTTAAAATCGGTAGAAAAGTAATCACTGATGAACACAGGTTTGACTGGCTTTCAGCTGAAAATGTAATCGTACACTCCTCAAATATCGGGATAGCTCAACTTGCACAAAAACTCTCAGGATATGAATTTTATGAAGGGCTAAAGAGTTTTGGATTTTCCAAACGCTCAACTTCTGACCTAGTCTATGAAAGAACGGGGTCTCTCCCTAGTCCAAAGAGACTAGAAAATGAGATATATAAAGCAACCTGTTCCTATGGATATGGTATGAAGGCCAATCTCATGCAGCTTATGCGTGCATACAGCTCTTTTAACAATAATGGAATGATGGTTTATCCTAAGTTGGTGCATAGTTTTATAGATGAGCACAGAGTCGAGACACTTATACCCTATCAAGAAAAAGTACAAGCTATTAAGAGTCCTACCGCCCTTCGAATGAAGAAAATTCTTATAAAAACTGTTGATGAGGGAACTGGTAAAAAAGCCATTACGAAAGGACTTGAAATAGGTGGTAAAACAGGAACAGCGCATATCGTTGAAAAAGGAAGATATGTTAACAAGTACAATACCGCATTTATGGGTTTCGCAAATGATGCAACTCGAAAATATACCATGGGAGTTATCGTAATTCAACCTAAAAAGAGTCAGTTTGCTTCACAAACCGCCGTTCCTGTCTTTAAGAAGGCTGTGGATATCATGATAGAAGATGGCTATCTAAAACCAAGACTATAACCAAATGTTGTCAAGTAATCGTGTCTTACCAACGATTACCTCTACTAAAATGACACTATTACTTATCTCTATCTCTTCTATCATTTCAAAATCACGATTTAAAATCTCTACATATGCTACTTCTAGAGGTTCTAAAATATGTAACATACTCTCTTTTATCTCTTCTGCTTTTAAAACGCGTTTACTTACAAGCATAGAGGCTTCATGAAGTGATTTAGAGATTTTAAGTGCTTGAACTCTCTCTTCTTGAGAAAGATACGCATTTCTACTGCTTTGTGCAAGACCATCACTATCTCTTACAGTATCGACAGGAACTATTTTGACATTCATAAAGAGCTGTTTCACCATAAGAGTTATAAGATTCAACTGTTGCGCATCTTTCTTTCCAAAGTAGGCCCTTGTTGGATTTACAAGATTTAAGAGTTTCATCACAACTGTTAAAACGCCATTAAAATGTCCAGGTCTCGTCGCACCTTCTAAAACAAAACCTCTTACATTTGGTGCCAGTAGACTTACTTCATCATCTCCATACATATTCTCTTTGCTTGGGAAAAAAAGTACATCAACATTTGCTAATGAACATATCTTTTTATCAGCTTCGTCACGTGAAGGATAGCTATCTAAGTCCTCACCCTTTAAAAACTGTGTAGGATTGACAAATATAGAGACGACAAGCAGCTCATTTTCAGCTCTCGCTTTTTTTATCAGAGATATATGTCCCTCATGCAGAGCTCCCATAGTAGGTACGAATCCTATGCTCCCTTTCTGGGTTTTTAAATACTCTTGAAGCTCTAGCGGATTGGAAATAATCTTCATTTATTATGCCTTGGTGTGTTATAATCGCAATTATACAATAAACGGATAATTATGGATAATTACGAATATAAAGAACTTCTCAAAAATATCACTATAAAAATGAAAAATATTACCGGAGTGGTGGAGCCATCAAAAATTAAAGCGCGACTTGATGAGATTCAAACACTTGAAAACGACCAAGAGTTTTGGAGTGATGCTACATACGCAGCGAAAATACAGAAAGAAAAAACACAACTTGAGAGAAAACTAGAAAAATATAATGTTGCCAACGAATCTGTGAATGATGCACAAGAGCTTTATGAAATGGCGCAAGAAGAGAGTGATGAAGAATCCTTAGAAGCTCTCTACAATGATGCACCTCTTTTAGAAGAGCAGATTAGAACTATGGAGATTGAAGTCCTTTTAAGTGGTGACAGTGACGTTAATAACGCCATCCTCAGTATCCATCCCGGGGCAGGAGGAACAGAGTCGCAAGACTGGGCAGAAATGCTTTTAAGAATGTATAAACGTTGGGCGGAGAGACGAGGATTTAGTATTGAACTGCTTGATTATCAAAATGGGGAAGAAGCGGGAATAAAAGACGCTTCCATCTTAGTAAAAGGTGAAAATGCTTATGGTTATCTCAAAGTAGAGAACGGTATTCACAGACTAGTACGTATTTCCCCATTTGACTCAAATGCAAAACGCCATACATCTTTTAGCTCAGTAATGGTTTCTCCTGAGGTTGATGATGATATCAACATAGTGATTGAAGATAAAGATATCAGGGTAGATACTTATCGTGCAAGTGGCGCGGGAGGACAACATGTCAACAAAACTGAATCAGCTATCAGACTTACGCATATCGAGACAGGAGTCGTCGTACAGTGTCAAAATGATAGAAGTCAGCATAAGAACAAAGCCACAGCAATGAAAATGTTAAAGTCTCGTCTCTATGAACTCGAACTCGAAGCTCAAAAGGCGAAAGAAGACGGAGTTACCAAGAGTGAGATAGGTTGGGGACATCAAATCCGCTCATATGTTATGCAACCATACCAACAAGTAAAAGATACAAGAAGTAATATCGCCTACTCCAATATCTCCGCAATTCTAGACGGAGACATTGATAAGATGATAGAAGATGTCTTAATCTCTAACAATAGAGCTTAAGCCTCTTTACTGCTATCGTCTTTCTTTAAAAAACTATATCCTAAAAATCCAACTCCAGCTATCATCATTATAATCATGAGATACTTGAGTTGATTCTCTCTTGTCTCTTTAAACTTTTCTAAAAACTTTGCTTCCTCTTTTTTAGCAGAGACATCCCCACTACTTGATCCAGAAGTCTGTGCTTCCATTCTTGCTACATTTGCCGCTGCGAGTTCGTTAGCACTTACTCCCTCTTTTGGTGTCGCCCAAAAAAAAGCTATGAATCCGATAACAAGCATAATAGCACCTATACTTCTTATAATAATTGTTTTATGTTTTAGTAAAAATTCCAAAATATACCTCTATTTGCTTTTTATAAAAGAAATTATGTCAAAATCCTAGTATGAATCTACTTAAAGAATTTTCTCTCAATGACAAATGTTCTTATCTTGAGGGACGTGAACAGACTACTCACTACAAGATTATAAGTGATTGTACTGCTACAGTATGTCAAGAACTGATAGAAAGAGGCTTTAGAAGGTTTGGAAAAATGTACTTTCGACCTATTTGTGCAGATTGCAACGAATGTCAAAGTATAAAAATTGATGTTGAAAATTATACGTTTTCAAAGTCTGCAAAAAGGATTTTAAAAAAGGCTCAACATATACAGAGTTATCTACAGCGTCCTTCTATATCAAAAGAGCATTTAGAACTCTTTGAGAAGTATCACATTCATATGCATGACAAAAAAGGTTGGGAACATACAGCAACAACTGCAGACCACTATTATGGATCTTTTGTAGTAGGTCATGAAGAGTTTGGATATGAAGTCTTATATTATGAAGATAATAAACTTATTGGTGTAGACCTAATAGATATACTTGAGGATGGTGTCTCTTCTATATATTTTTACTACGATCCCGACTATTCTCACCTCTCCCTCGGTAAGCTTTCACTTTACAAACAGATACAGTATGCCAAAGAGGTAAGTAAATCTTGGATTTATCTAGGCTATTATGTTGAGGAGTGCCCTTCCCTCTCGTACAAAAAAATATATAAACCTTATCTGACATTACAGGGACGACCAGACGAATCTGAAGACTATATATGGGCTACTGTCTAAGTTCAATCTTTTGATTCTGTCGAATTTCCAACTTCTTTTTATTTACTTCTTCTTGAAGCTTTTTCTCTAAGGCTTTTTGTGCTTCTATATCGTTTTTTCTAATTCTTTTAATCTTTTCGGCTTCTCTCATCTTCTTTGTTTTATACTTCGCAGCTTGTGCATCCCGTTTCGATTTGAGCTTAGCATCTGCATCTAGGTAGGACTGAATCACACCTGTTGCGTTAATATCTTCTTCATGTTCAAAATAGTAATCAATGATTTCTTGTTTATGTTCTTGCGTATCTAAAAGTCCACTATTAATAAGTTTAGAAAAAAGTTGACTATCTTCATTTTCGATAGACTTCCTGTAATTACTCTGCACACTTCTAATGAAAAAATCATTTTGTTTAGAGAGCTTTCTCAGAGTCGTTAAGTAAGCTTTTTTATCTTCCTTATTATCTGAAGAGATTATCTCAAAGCCTTTTTCCTTTGTTTTTTGTACTTCTGCGACATAATCTGATATCTCTTTCTTATAGACATCATACTCTTTAATATTTTGTAGTTTTTCTATCTTATCTACATTATCATAAATAATATCTCCAAGTGCAGAATAGAGTTTTGGGTATGAAGCGTTCAGAAGTGTGACTAAAAAAGTTATTATTAATATTTTATTCATAGCTATGCCTACATATTTTTTTGTAATTATAGCAAGTTTTGGTTTTTAATAGGAGGAAATGTGTACTTCCCGCAGGAGGAAGTACAGCAAGAAAGTAGTAAAGGTTAGAATTAACCGTTACGTTTTTTCTGAATCTCTTCAGATACGTTTTTAGGAACTTCTGCATAGTGGTCAAATTCCATTGCATACGTTGCACGCCCTTGTGTAGCTGAACGAAGGTCAGTTGAGTAACCAAACATCTCAGAAAGTGGCACATGCGCGTCAACAATTTTGTTACCTGCTCTGTCACCCATTGAGTTTACTTGTCCACGACGACGGTTAAGGTCACCGATAACATCACCCATATTTTCTTCAGGAACTTCAACTTCAACTTTCATCATTGGCTCAAGGATTGAAGGTTTTGCTTTACGACAAGCCTCTTTGAATCCCATTGATGCAGCAAGTTTAAACGCCATCTCATTTGAATCAACATCATGGTATGAACCATCATAAAGTGTAACATCAACGTCTTCCATTGGATATCCTGCAAGAACACCATTTTGCATAGCTTCTTCACAACCTTTTGAAACAGCTGGAATATACTCTTTTGGAACAGATCCACCTTTAATCTCATTATGGAAAACAAAACCAGTATCTGGCTCACCTGGCTTAACAGTAAGGTATACATGACCAAATTGTCCACGACCACCTGATTGTTTTGCATATTTGTACTCTTGTTGTACTTCTTCTTTGATAGACTCACGGTAAGAAACTTGTGGAGCACCAACTTCAGCTTCAACAGAGAACTCACGTTTCATACGGTCAACAAGAATTTCAAGGTGTAACTCACCCATTCCAGAGATAATAGTTTGTCCAGTCTCTTCATCAGTAGCAACTCTAAAAGATGGATCTTCTGCAGCTAGTTTACCTAGAGCGATACCCATTTTTTCTTGGTCAGCTTTTGTTTTTGGCTCAACTGCAACAGAGATAACCGGCTCTGGGAAGTCCATTCTTTCAAGAACAACTTTCTCTTCACCTGTACAAAGTGTATCACCTGTTGTAGTTGATTTTAAACCAACAACTGCACCGATTTCACCTGCATATATCTCTTTCACTTCTTCACGCTTAATAGCATGCATTTTAACGATACGACCAACTCTCTCTTTTTTATCTTTAGTAGAGTTGTGAACGAATGAACCAGCTTCTAATGAACCACGGTAAACACGTACGAATGTAAGAACACCAACAAATGGGTCAGTCATAATTTTAAATGCAAGTGCAGCGAAGTCACCATCATCAGTTGAAGGAACTGCTACTTCTTGCTCTTCATCATCCATAAGTGTACCCATAATTGCAGGTGACTCTACTGGAGATGGTAAGTATGCAACAACAGCGTCAAGAAGAGTTTGAACACCTTTATTTTTAAATGCAGTACCTGGAGTCATTGGAACAACAGCCATACCAATTGTTGCTGCTTTAATAGCTGCTTTGATTTCATCTTCTGCTATCTCTTCACCTTCTAAGAATTTCATAGCAAACTCATCGTTACCATCAACTTCTGAAAGTGACTCAAGCATTTTTTCTCTATACTCTTCTGCTATCTCTTGTAAATCAGGACGAATATCTTGTACATGGTAGTTAGAACCCATTGCAGCATCTTGATCCCAAACTATCTCTTTCATAAGCACTAAATCTACAACACCTTCAAATTCTGCTTCAGCACCAATTGGAAGCTGAATAGGCATAGGGTTTCCTTTAAGTCTATCACGGATTTGACGCTCAACCTCATAGAAGTCAGCACCAGTTCTATCCATTTTGTTAACAAAAACAATTGATGGAACTTTATAACGGTTACGTTGTCTCCAAACAGTTTCTGATTGGGGCTGAACACCACCAACCGCACAGAAAACTGATACAGCACCATCAAGTACACGCATAGAACGTTCAACTTCAATAGTAAAGTCAACGTGACCCGGAGTATCGATAATATTTATCTGTTTACCAGCCCACTCACAAGTTGTTGCAGCAGAAGTAATTGTAATACCACGCTCTTGCTCTTGCTCCATCCAGTCCATAGTAGCAGCACCATCATGAACCTCACCGATTTTATGTTCAACACCAGTATAGAAAAGAATTCTTTCTGTAGTTGTAGTTTTACCTGCATCGATATGCGCAGCAATACCGATATTTCTTACGTCATTAAGTTTGTGACTTCTTGCCATTGTTTGTACCTTGTTAATTAGTTGAGAGATAACCTCTTTTGTAAATAAAAAAAATTTGCTTACAAAAGAGGTTGATTATGTAAAAGTACTCCAAGCATACGCTTAGAGACTTTAAAGTTATTGTTAAAGAATTACCAGCGGTAGTGAGCAAATGCTTTATTTGCTTCTGCCATTCTATATGTATCTTCTTTTTTCTTAAACGCAGCACCTTTATCTGTAGCTGCATCCATGAACTCATTAGCTAATCTCTCAGCCATAGTTCTTTCGTTTCTTTTACGTGCAGCGTCAATTAACCATCTAATAGCTAAAGACTGTTGACGTACTGGGCGTACTTCTACTGGAACTTGATAAGTAGCACCACCAACACGGCGACTTTTTACTTCTATAATTGGCTTAATGTTTTCAATAGCTTCATTAAATGTATCAATCCCTGATTTTTCACCACGTGAAGCAATAATATCCATTGCACTGTAGATGATTTTTTCAGCTGTAGATTTTTTACCATCTAACATTACTTTGTTTATAAATTTCGTCAAGATTTTGCTTCCATAAACTGGATCTGGCATAACTGGACGAACGGGAGCTTTTCTTCTTCTCATTGTTTTTCCTTCAATTGTTTTTCAAATTTACTCAGAGATTATATATCTTCTCTGTCATCGCTTCTTAATCTCTAAGATTAATACTCAATGTTCTTCTATTCAGCTCTCATACACTTTCAAATTATTGTTTGAGGCGAAACTAGTTTCGCGAGCTCTCTGCTGAAGAGAACCAAGTGTTAACGTAGTAAGCCGGACTTTGTTCGGATTACATATTAAATTTAATAGCGGTTCCTAAAAAATAGTCCCTATTTTTTAGGACGTTTAGTTCCGTATTTAGAACGTGCAACAGTACGGTTAGCAACACCAGCAGTATCAAGTGCACCACGAACGATGTGATATTTAACACCAGGTAAATCTTTAATACGACCACCACGTACAAGTACGATTGAGTGTTCTTGAAGGTTATGACCCTCACCACCGATATATGAAATTACTTCAAAACCAGATGTTAATCTAACTTTTGCAACTTTTCTTAAAGCCGAGTTAGGTTTTTTAGGCGTAGTTGTGTAAACACGAGTACAAACGCCACGACGCTGTGGACATGAAACAAGCGCTGGTGATTTTGATTTTTTAATCACACGTTTACGCTCATTACGAATCAATTGGTTGATTGTAGGCATACAATTCCTTTTTACTTAATTTTTCCAGTAGAATGTAACTCTCTTAATTTAAGAGAATTATAGACACGAGATAATACAGAAATAGTAATTAAAGTTAGCTTATTTTAAGTGAATATTAATGCGAGTTAGATATGTGTAGAAATATCTACACATATTTAGAGGGGTGAGACTATATTTCTTCTTGAAGGAAAGAAACTTCTTGATCTTTGTAAATACCAGTTCCAACAGGAATAGTACGACCAATGATTACATTCTCTTTTAGGTTGTTTAGATCATCAACTTTTGCTGATACAGCAGCTTCAGTCAATACTTTCGTCGTATCTTGGAACGATGCAGCTGAGATAATACTATCTGCAGATACAGCAGCTCTTGTAATACCAACAAGGAAAGGCTCAGCAATCGCAGGACGACCACCAAGACGGATAATCTTTTCATTTTCAGCAGCAAATTTTGCTTTAGAAATCAAGTCACCTTCAATAAATTTAGTATCTCCAGACTTAACAATTTTAATCTGACGTAACATTTGAGTAAAGATAACTTCAATATGCTTATCAGAGATGTTAACCCCTTGAGAACGATAAACTTGTTGCACTTCAGATACTAGGTAGTTATAAAGTGCTTTCACACCCATTATACGTAAAAGCTCATGAGATGACAAGATACCCGAAGTTAAACGCTCACCAGCATGTACAAAATCACCAGAGTTTACAACTGCTTCATGTGACTTATCAACAAAGTACTCTTTAATGATTCCATTCTCACTATTACTTACAATTATTCTTACTTTACCACGTAAAGGTTTACCAAAACTTACTGTACCATCTATTTCAGAAATAAGTGCAGTTGCTTTAGGACGACGACCTTCAAATAGTTCAGATACACGTGGAAGACCACCAGTAATATCTGATGATTTTTGAAGTGCTTTAGGTGTTTTAGCAATAATATCAGCTATTTTTACCTCTGAACCATCTCTTACAAATACAGATGACTTAGGCTCAATCGCATATCTTAAAATCTCACCATCTTCTGTCGCAAGTACAATTGTTGGTTTGTACTCAGAAGATATATGATCATTAATCATAAGACGTCTTTTACCAGTCAATTCATCTAACTGTTCTGATGCAGTTGTTCCAACGATAATATCTTCATAAGAAATAGTACCGTTTGCTTCAGAAATAATAGGATTTGAGTATGGATCCCATTCCGCAATTACAACAGATTCATCAGAAGATGGCTTAGCAATCATGCTTGTAGCATCAACACTCTCATTGTCATCAACAACAATCACTGAACCACGAGCGATATAGTGACGTACAGCTTCACGGTTGTTTTGATCGATAACAGCTGCAAAAAGTCCTTTTTCAACAACTTCATAGCCCTCTTTAAGCCCCTCTACACGCTCTAAGTAATCACCTTTAAGAAGGAAGTATTTTACAGTACCCTCTTCTTTAGCTAAAATCTTTTGTGTAACAGGAGCACCATCATCGACTAAAAGTTCTGATGCGTATGGGATACGTGACGGTACATTCCAACCATCTTTGATAGTCTCTACAATAGACTCTAACTCAGCAACTTCAGAACCATTTTCATATGGGAAGTAATACTTCCCTTCGATTTGTCCACTTACACCTGCAAGTTCATTTGGTTTTGCTATCTCATTCTTACGAAGAGAATAACGAACCGTATCAGTTTTTGAAGAGATACTGATAATTACTTCATCATGAATAGTTTGAACCTCAAACTTACCAGCAAATGGTGCTTTGATTTTAGGTTCAACTAAAAGTACTGCAGCATTTCTTCTGTTAGCAACAATGTTTCTACCCTCTTTAGAACCATAAGTTCTCAAGTTGTAGTAGCGGATGAAACCTTCTTTATCGGCAACTACTTGTCTCTCTTGTGCAGTACTAGACGCAGTTCCCCCAACGTGGAAGGTACGAAGCGTAAGCTGAGTACCTGGCTCACCAATAGACTGTGCAGCAATAATACCAACGGCCTCACCTGGGCGTACAATATGTCCAGTTGCAAGATTTACACCATAACAAAGAGCACAAATACCATTTTCACTTTTACAAGTTGTAGGTGTTCTAATGTGTGCAGTTTTAATCCCAGCTTCTGCAATTACTTTTGCTGAAACTTCATCAAGAAGTGTTCCCTCAGCAAAAAGTATCTCATTTGAAATAGGATCGATTACATCATCAGCAAGTACACGTCCATCAAGTCTATCTTCTAAAGACTCAATAAGAGTATTTTGGTCAGATATATCTGAAATTTCAATACCTTCATGTGTATGACAATCATGCTCAACAATCTTAACATTTTGCGCAACATCTACAAGCTTACGAGTTAAGTAACCCGCATTTGCTGTTTTAAGTGCTGTATCGGCAAGACCTTTTCTAGCACCGTGAGTTGAAATAAAGTACTCAATTACATTAAGTCCCTCTTTAAAGTTAGAGATAATTGGTGTCTCAATAATGTCACCCGATGGTTTAGCCATAAGACCACGCATACCAGCAAGCTGACGAATCTGTGCTGCAGAACCACGCGCACCAGAGTCTGCCATCATATGAATAGAGTTAAACCCATCTTTATCAGTTTGAACAAGCTCCATCATCTCAGCTGCAAGAGTATTATTTGTATCTGTCCAAACGTCAATAATTTTATTGTAACGTTCTTGTTCAGTTAAAAGACCAGCTTCAAACTGTTTTTGAATCTCAATAACACGAGCTTTCGAGTCAGCAATTTTTCCTGCTTTCATGTCAGGAACACGGATATCATCAGAAGAGATAGAAACTCCCGATTCAGTCGCATGTTTGAAACCTAAATCTTTAAGTCTATCTAGGAATCCTGCAGTTACACCGATACCACCATGCTTTTGAACATAATCAACTACTTCATTAATAGCTTTTTTCTTCATCACTCTATTCCAAAGTTCAGCAGGAACAAAATCTGGTAAAATAGCTTTAAGAAGTAAACGTCCAGCAGTTGTATGAATAATACGACCATCAACACGGGTTCTAACTTTTGCATGTAAGTCGAGTGCGTCATGCTCTAAAGCGATTCTAATCTCATCAACATTTGCAAAAAGTTTATTTGAACCCTTCACATTGTTTTTCTCTAAAGTAATATAATAAATACCAAGTACCATATCCTGAGAAGGTGTAGCAATCGCTTTACCAGATGCAGGAAGTAAAATATTCATAGATGCAAGCATAAGTACTTTCGCTTCAGCAATTGCAGCAGAAGAAAGAGGTACGTGAACAGCCATCTGATCCCCATCGAAATCGGCATTAAATGCCGCACAAACTAATGGGTGAAGTTGAATAGCTTTCCCATCAATAAGTTTTGGGTGGAACGCTTGAATAGAAAGCTTGTGAAGTGTTGGTGCACGGTTAAGCATAACCGGGTATCCATCAACTATCTCAGCAAGACACTCCCAAACTTCGTTAGTTTTCTCTTCAATCATCTTCTTAGCAGCTTTAACTGTAGTTGCATACCCTTTGTCTTCAAGTTTTGCAATTAAATGTGGCTTAAACAGCTCAAGAGCCATTTTCTTAGGTAATCCACATTCGTCCATTCTTAAAGATGGTCCAACAACAATTACAGAACGTCCAGAGAAGTCAACACGTTTACCAAGAAGATTCTGACGGAAACGTCCTTGCTTCCCTTTAATAATTTCACTTAGTGATTTCAGTGGACGCTTATTAGCACCTTTAACAGCATTTGCACGACGACCATTGTCAAACAATGCATCTACAGACTCTTGTAACATACGTTTTTCATTACGTACAATAATCTCAGGAGCTTCAAGTTCAACTAAACGCTTCAGACGTTGATTACGGTTAATAACACGACGATATAAATCATTTACATCAGAAACAGCAAACTTACCGCCATCTAGTGATACAAGTGGACGTAAGTCAGGTGGAAGAACCGGTAATACAGTTAACATCATCCATGCTGGATTATTACCACTGTTTAAAAATGACTCGATTACTTTAAGACGTTTGTTAATAGTCTTTTTCTTTGCTTCAGATTTTGTTTCACCAATCTGCTCTTTAAGATTTGTGAAAAGGTCAACTAAATCTATAGAGTCAAGTAAATCACGAACAACTTCTCCACCCATACGAGCTTTAAAGCCTAATTCTCCAAAACGTTGAATAAGTGTTCTATATTGCTCTTCGTTTAAAACATCATACTGAAGTACTGGTGTTTTCGCTTCAGCGTCATAGTAAGCTTCGCCACCAGATTCAACGATGTAAGCTTCATAATAAAGTACACGCTCTAGGTCTTTCATCTTGATACCTAAAAGAGTACCAATACGAGACGGTAAAGATGATACGTACCAAATATGTGCAACTGGAGTTACAAGTTCAATGTGACCCATACGAGTACGACGAACTTTAGTCGATGTTACTTCAACACCACACTTCTCACACACTACACCTTTGTAACGCATCTTTTTGTATTTACCACAAAGACACTCGTAATCTCTTACCGGTCCAAAGATTTTCGCACAAAAAAGTCCATCACGCTCAGGTTTTAGCGTACGGTAGTTAATAGTCTCTGGCTTTTTTACTTCACCATTACTCCAAGACATAACCTTTTCAGGTGATGCTAGGCGAAACTGTAGTTGTTTTATATCTTTTGGTCTGTTTTCTTCAGTAACTTCTACTGGTACTAATTTACTCATTGTCTTCTACCTCGTCCATAATATCTACATCAAGAGCCAATGACTGAAGCTCTTTTGTTAATACAAATAGTGTTTCAGGAATACCTGAAGCTGGTACTAATTCACCTTTTGTGATTGCTTTGTAAGCACGTACACGACCATCAACATCATCAGATTTAATTGTAAGCATCTCTTTAAGAACTGCAGAAGCACCATAAGCTTCAAGAGCCCAAACTTCCATCTCACCAAATCTTTGTCCACCAAAGAGTGCTTTACCACCAACTGGTTGTTGTGTTACTAAAGAGTAAGGTCCAGTTGAACGAGCATGAATTTTCTCATCAACTAAGTGGTGTAGTTTAAGAACATACATATATCCAACATTAACACGCTCTTTGATTTTTGCACCTGTTTTACCATCGTAAAGCACTACTTTACCATCAGCATTCATATTTGCAAGTTCATAAAGTTTTTCAAACTCTACAGCATTTACACCTTCAAAAATTGGAGTTGCGAAACGAACTCCGCCTTTTGCCCAGTCTCTAGCATATTTTAAGAACTCTTCATCACTCATAGCACCAATTACTTTTACTGCATCCATCATACCTGCTACATCAGCAATAGCAATCATTTTTGAACGCATAGTATCTATGTAATCTTTTTGTTTTGTCTCAAACTGCTCTAAAATCTGGTTACCAAGCTCACGCCCAGCCATACCAAGGTGCATCTCTAAAATCTGACCGATATTCATACGAGAAGGTACACCAAGAGGATTAAGACATACATCTACTGAACGTCCATCTTCCATATACGGCATATCAACTTCAGGAACGATAGTTGAAACGATACCTTTATTTCCGTGACGACCAGCCATTTTATCACCAACTTTTAGTTGGCGTTTTGTAGCTATATAGATTTTTACATACTTAACAACACCATTTGGTAGGATATCATCTTTTTCTAATATAGTAAGTTTTTCTTCATGCTCATCTCTAAATACACGCTTCTGTTTTTGGAAGTGGTTTTTAGTCTTTGTGTACTCATCTTGAATCTCTTGAGAGAATGATTTTACAATAGCATTCATAGCAAAACGATTTACTTCAGATAAATCATCTCCATTGATAGTGTCACCCGCTTTATAATCAGTTTCAGCAATTTTAATATCTGTACTTAAAGGTTCACGTGTAAGAAGTTTTGTTACACGTAACATCTCTTCTTTATCAATCATAAGGAGTCTGTCATAGTGCTCACGCTCTAAGTAATCTCTCTCTTCTTTTTCAAGTTCAAGTGTACGTGGGTCTTTGTCGTATCCTTTCTTTGTAAATACTTTTATATCTACTACAACACCTTCCATAGATGGAGGACAGTACAGAGATTTATTTACAACATGACCAGCTTTTTCACCAAATATTGCACGGAGTAAACGCTCTTCTGGAGTTGGTTTCACTTCGCCTTTTGGAGAAACTTTACCAACTAAAATCATACCGCCTTTTACATTTGTACCTATTTTTACGATACCAGACTCATCAAGGTGAGCTAGTTCATCATCACGTACGTTTGGAATATCACGAGTAATCTCTTCAACACCATGTTTAAGCTCACGTGCTTCTACTTCTTTCTCATAAATATGAACTGAAGTAAAAGAGTCTTTACGGATTAAACGCTCAGAGATTACGATAGCATCCTCAAAGTTATAACCATTCCACGGCATAAACGCTACCATTGCATTTACACCAAGAGCAAGCTCACCTTGATCCATGTTTGGACCATCAGCAATAATTTGACCTTTTGCAACTACATCCCCAACGTTTACGATTGGTTTTTGAGTAAATGAAGTATTTTGATTCGTTCTTAGGTTCTTCTGTAATGGATAGTAGTCGATGTAAATCTCGCCATCTTCTTCACCCATTACATAGATGTGTTTTCCATCTACTTTTTCAATAGTACCAGGACGCTTCGCTTTTACACACTCCCAAGAGTCACGTGCAACAAGTTTTTCAACACCTGTTCCAACCATAGGCGAGTTCACTTTAATAAGTGGAACTGCTTGACGTTGCATATTTGAACCCATAAGTGCACGGTTGGCATCATCATGTTCAAGGAATGGAATAAGTGAAGCAGCAACACCAACAACCATATGTGATGAAAGGTCAGCATATTCACAATCAGTAGAAGGACGAAGTAATATCTCACCATCTTGTCTAACAGCAATTAGAGGTTCAATAAACTCATTATTTGAATCAACTTTATTTGAAGCAGCGGCAATCATTTTACCCTCTTCTTGAGTTGCAGTAAGATATACAACTTCAGAAGTTATTTTTCCATCTTTCATTACTTTATATGGAGCTTCAATAAAACCATGCTCATTTACTTTTGAGTATGTAGCAAGCGTATTGATAAGACCAATATTTTGACCCTCTGGCGTTTCAATAGGACAGATTCTTCCGTAGTGAGTTGGGTGAACATCACGTACTTCAAAACCAGCTCTCTCTTTAACCAGACCACCTTCACCAAGTGCCGATAGACGACGTTTGTGTGTAACTTCAGAGAGTGGATTCGTTTGATCCATAAATTGGGAAAGTTGACCACCAGAGAAAAACTCCATAATAGTAGAAGTAATCATTTTAGAATTGATTAAATCGTGTGGCATAAGTTCAGCCATAGGCCCACTCATAGTAGAGAGTTTATCACGGATAGCTTTTTGCATTTTTACAAGACCATTGTGTAACTCATTGCCTAAAAGCTCACCAATCGAACGAATACGACGGTTTCCTAAGTGATCTCTGTCATCGATATGACCTTGACCATTTTTAACTTTAATAACATACTTTACAGATTCAATAATATCTTGGTGTGTTAGAACAGTCACATATTCAGGAATATTAATTCCAAGTTTGTGATTCATTTTCATACGACCAACTTGTGTTAAGTCATATCTTTCTGGATCAAAGAAAAGTTGATTTACGAAAGTTTTAGCAGCTTCTTTTGTTACAGGTTCACCTGGACGCATAACTTTGTAGATACGGATAGCAGATAAGTCATTCTCATCTTCTATTTCTTCTGTTTGTTTAAGAAGTTTTAATGAATCAGCATCTGCATTAAATGCATTAATTATAGAGCTATCTACACCTTCAGCTAAATCATTTGCTACTTTAAATTCTGTAACACCTATTTCTGCCATTTTTTTCAGTTTTGTCTCATCAATGTGAGTCATTGCATCAAAAAGTACTTCACCAGTTTCAGGGTCTATAATTGATTCTGCCAAGTAACGATCTAGTAGAACTTCTAAAGGATATTGAACTTCCTTGACACCATCGTCAATAAGTTTTTGCGCTTTTTTAGCTGAAAGTCTTTTTTGCGCTCCAACAAGAACTTTATCATTCATATCTACTAAATCATATGAGATACGACTTGAGTAATCTTTTGGATTAAAATCAAGTGAAAATTTATTGTCATTAATTCTAATAGTCTGAATAGGGTAAAAAAGTTTTAAAACATCTTGTTTTGAGTAACCCAATGCACGGAACATGATAGTTACAGGAACTTTACGACGTTTGTTAATTCTCATATAAAGAATGTCTTTAGGATCATACTCAAAATACAACCAAGAACCACGGTCAGGAATAATCTGACCAGTATAAATGAGTTTATTTCCTGCAGTAGTTGATTGCTCTTCTTTAAAAATAACACCTGGAGATCTATGAAGTTGATTTACAACAACACGTTCAACACCATTAATGATAAATGAAGTTCTTTCTGTCATCAACGGGATGTCACGAACAAATATACTTTGCTCTTTAATATCTTTTACACCAAGTTTTTCTTTAGTGTTTTCGTCTCTGTCCCACATTACAAGACGAGTTTTCATTCTAAGGCTTACTGCATAAGTAAGACCTCTTTCCATACACTCTCTCACTGTGTACTTAGGGTTAGCTACTTCACTACCGATATATTCAACAGTTAATCTGTTTTGAGTATCGTGAATAGGGAATGCTGATTGAAATACTTTTTCAATACCACTTGCAGTTCTATCTTTTGCATCTAACATTAAAAATGTATTATATGAACTTTGTTGTAATTGAAGAAGATTAGGTACTTCAATTTCTTGAGGAGTTTTAGAGAAGTCTACACGAAGACGGTTTCCGGAGTATAAAGTGTTTAACATAGGCTAACCTCGATGAATAATTAGTATCAATTCAAGCGTCCTTGAATGATTTTTATGAGGCTCTTTTAAGAGCTTAATTTTATAGTGCTTATAAACGACATAAGGGCACTTTTGCAAAAGGAGAATTTTCCCTTTGCAAAAGCGCCCAGAAATCGAGGGAAATCCCCCTCAATTTAAATGTTAAGTGTGATTACTTAACTTCTACTGTAGCACCAGCTTCTTCTAAAGCTTTTTTAGCTTCATCAGCAGTCTCTTTATCTACACCTTCTTTGATTGTAGACGGTAAAGACTCACATGCATCTTTAGCTTCTTTAAGTCCTAAACCAGTAAGACCACGAACAGCTTTAATTACACCAATCTTTTTAGCACCAGCATCAGTAAGTACTACATCAAATTCAGTTTTCTCAGCAGCAGCTTCACCACCAGCAGCAGCGCCACCAGCAACAGCAACAGGTTGTGCAGATACACCAAATTTTTCTTCAAATTCTTTTACAAGCTCAGAAAGCTCAAGAACAGATAAAC